>Ga0209017_10000275_pt1 | contig 52897 bp, 31 predicted proteins | sample YNPBryunderm2012_FD_185812 | JGI IMG/M metagenome (GOLD analysis project Ga0209017, IMG submission 185812) | Anoxygenic and chlorotrophic microbial mat microbial communities from Yellowstone National Park, USA - YNP Bryant MS undermat 2012... ... | reverse complement strand
GTTGCAGGAGCGGCTGCCCAGGGCACCGGCGGTGAAGGCGGAACAGGTGGGCCAGTTGCAAACCCTCCGCGATGTCCTCCGCTTCCTGACGTCGCGGCACGATCTGACGACGCGGCACGAGGGAGCTACTCTCCCTTTTGAGAACGGGCCAACCATTGCACACGACAGGTCGGCCCAGGGGGAGAACCCCGATTTTTTTCCCTCGACCCTTGCTCTACCCCCGCCGATAGCAGCGGATCCTGAACCGCTGCCTTCCCAGCCAATGCCTGCCCAGGATAATCCCGGGAATGCTCGTGATGACACCCTCAGCCGAGAGGTGTGCGCTGTACCTCGTGTTGATTGTGCCACACTCGTGTTAGCTGGGGAAGGGGAAGAGGAGCCCCAACGCAAGCGCAGCAGGATTTCGGAGCCAGCGGTTCCTACCTCGAACGACTGGTCCACCCGGCTTTCTCGTCAGGTCCTGCGGACGGTAGCTTGGACAGGTACTTCCCGACCGACTCTACCGGGATGGGAGGGCGGGGAAGTCTGGATGGTTTCCGATGAGGACGACACACTGGCTGGGGAAGTGGGGAAGGCTCTGGCGGCGCGTGGGTTGTCTGTATCCCGGCAGCGGTGGGACGCGCTCCCCACGGTGACGGGGACGGAAGCCTGGGCGGGCCTGATTCTGGTGGCACCCTTCCAGGAACGACCGATCCATCCGTGGGTGCTGAGATGGTTGCAACGGGGGGCAGAGACCTTTTCACGCTGCGGGAATCCACGTCCCTTTCTCGTGGGGCTGATCCGTCTGGATGGTCGGTTCGGTTCCGGAGCGTTGCGACTGGATACGCCCGTCGAGCAGAGCGGCCTGGCCGGCTGGATCAAGACCGCACGCTGGGAATGGCCGCACGTTGCCTGCAAGGTCATCGATGTGGCTCCCGAGTGGTCCGAAGCGCCTGAGATGGCTCAGGAGGTGGCCCAGGAAATACTTCTGGAAGGGCCGCTGGAAATCGGACTGTCCGAACCGTGGCAACGGTGGACGCCTACGCTCGTGGAGGAACCGCTCGAGAAGATTGCGCAAGGGCATCGATTGCAAGCAGACGATGTGGTACTCATCACCGGGGGTGGACGCGGGGTGACCGCGGAGTTGGCCCATGCTTTAGCCGCGGCGGGGTGCAGGACTTTGGTCCTGGTCGGTCGGACTCCCCCGCCGGTAGGTGAGACTCCCCCGTGGTGGCCGGAAAGCGAAGAGGAAACGGTCCTCAAGCGGGCCGTGGCCGACCACCTGGGAGTGGGAGCTTCTCCCCGTCAGATTCAGGAGCAGTATCAGCTCCTCCGCGCCCAGGAGGAATTGCGACGGACCTTACGCCGGCTGTCGGCCCAAGGTACGCCGGTCGTCTATCGCAGTCTCGATGTGGCGGATCGGGACGCCGTGCACCGTCTGGTGTCAGAAGTCCGGCAGCGTTGGGGACCGATCACGCGGTTGATCCACGGAGCGGGTGTCCTGGCAGATCGCCGCTTGGAAGAGCTGACGGTCGAGCAGCTGGAACGTGTCTATCGGACTAAAGTGGCTGGCCTGCAACATTTCCTGGAGGCATTGCATCGGGAGCCGTTGCGGACGCTGGCCGTGTTCAGTTCGACAACAGCGCGACTGGGTCGTGCCGGTCAGGGAGCGTATGCCTGTGCCAACGAGGTGCTCAACAAACTGATGCAGCGTGAAGCACGTCGGCGTCCCCAGACCCGGGTCATTGCCTTCAATTGGGGTCCCTGGGACGGGGGCATGGTCACACCGGCTCTCCAACGGATGTTCGCTGCGGAAGGGATCGGACTGATTCCCCGCGAACCGGGCGGACGGTATGCCGCTTGGGAAATGCAGAATGGGGACAAAGCCACGGAGATCATTATCAGTGCTCGAAACTCCCGCAGCGACGCACAGGACACCGCTGGACCGGTCCTGGGGAACGGCTCGATCTCCCAGGCCACTGACTCTGCCACCACCTCCTGGAGCAGCGGCACGAAGAACGACGAGGTGGCGGGATCGGAAAGCAACAGCGTTGCAAGCCATCCCGTGGCACCCCGGGGTGCAGAGATGACCCTGGCGTTCGAGCGACGCCTCGATGTCGCCAGTCATCCGGTACTGGCCGACCATGTCCTGGAAGGACGGGCCGTGGTCCCCGTGGCCCTGCATCTGGAATGGCTTGCCCACGCGGCTGTGCACCGCCATCCCGGCTTGCAGTTCTGTGGTTGTGACCAGCTGCGCATTTATCACGGTTTGAAGCTGGATGCGGTAACCAGCGTCACTTTGCAGGTCTGGTGTGGACCGGCTCGTCGGCAAGACGGCTGCTATTGGCAGATCGTGGAAGTGCGAAGCCGCACTGCAGAAGGACGGGAATGGTTGCATGCCCGGGCTTGGGTGTCGGTGGCCGAGCACTGGCCTGACCCCCCGCCCACCGAGCCCTTACCGTCGGGTGGCCCACCATGGCCCTGGAGTATGGAACACACCTATGAACACCTCCTGTTCCACGGTCCACGCTGGCGCGGCTTGCAACAGATCCAGATGCTCACAGACGACCTGTGGCTGGCGACGGCCCGGGCCGCACCTCACCCCGCACAATGGCTCGCCGCTCCCTTACGTTCTACCTGGCTGACGGACCCCTTGGTCCTGGATAGCTCGCTTCAGTTGCTCATCATCGCCGCCCGGCAACGCTACCAACTGCCCTGCTTGCCTGTGGCCCTGGGGCGTTACCGACAATATCGCCGTCACTTTCCTCCCAACGAAACGACTGTTCTTCTACGCCTGCGCTGCCGGGAACGTGACCTGGTGCAAGCCGACATCGAGTTCCGCGATGACCAAGGTTTGGTCGCTCAAATCCAGGACTGCACGGCGGTCCTTCAGGAGCAACTGGCCCGGGCCTTCCGGAATAACCGCTTGAAAAACGAGCTCTCTTCCCCATACCAAATCAGATGATAGTCTGGAAGCCAAGATGGCGGGTTAATGGCGGGTTGGAAGATGGTTGGGACAAGTAGCGGCCTGGGACAGGAAGGGCAGCCCACGAGTTGGAAGTTGGAAGACGGTTGTGACAGGAAGTCGTCTTCGATAGCTTCGACATGACACGGTAGCCCCTGCAAGCCTTAGGAAAGACTCGCCAAGATAGGCCTTCGTGCGACTCCGGTCGATCGGTCCACGCCGTAGTCGATAGGTCGAATGATGGAAGTCGATAGGTCCAACGATGGGAACAGAGCCTGTAGCAATTGTTGGTATGGCGGTCCGTCTGCCGGGTGCCCAGGATCAGCTCGCCCGTTACTGGCAGGCGATCGTTCACGGGATGGATTGTTCCAGCGATGTGCCGCCCCATCGGTGGATGCTGCCGCCCGAAGCGTGTTATGATCCCCAGCCTGGGCAGAGTGATCGGGTCTATTGCTGCCGGGGATATTTTCTGGAACCGTTTGTGCCGGACCTGGAGGGGCTAGATATTGATCCGTCCGTAGTGGCACAACTGGATCCTCTCGTGCAACTGGTGCTGGATGTCGGGGCGCGGGCCTGGCGGAGCGCCCGGGTGGAAGCGGTGGATCGGCGGCGTGTAGGGGTAGTGCTGGGAAACATCTGTCTGCCCACCGAAGGATCATCTGCTTTATGTCGGGCATTGATGGGGCAAACGTTGGGTATAGCAGGCGGATCCGCATTATCCGACCACCGGCGTGTGGCCGGCTTTCCGGCGGCTCTGCTGGCTCAGGCCTTGCAGCTGGGACGGGGGGGCTATGCCCTGGATGCGGCCTGCGCCTCGTCCCTTTACGCCCTGTCCTTGGCCGTCGAAGCGTTGCAAACCGGGCAGGCCGATGCCATGCTCGCCGGTGGATGTTGTCGCCCGGATTGCCAGTACACACAGATGGGTTTTGCCCAGTTGCGGGCCTTATCTGTGTCCGGACGGTGTGCCCCATTTGATGCGTCCGCAGATGGCTTGCTCGTGGGCGAGGGGGCGGCCCTGTTCGTCCTCAAGCGTCTGCGGGACGCGATACGTCACGGTGACGTCATTTATGCCGTGGTCCGCGGCATCGGCCTGTCCAACGATCGGGCGGGGAGTTTGCTGGCGCCCGCTCGGGAGGGGCAGCTGCGGGCTATGCGTCGGGCTTACGAGCAAGCGGGCTGCTCGCCGCAGGAGGTGGATTACATCGAATGCCATGCCACAGGGACACCCGTCGGGGATGCCGTCGAGTTTGCCAGTCTGCGCCAGTTGTGGGAGGGTGGTGCCTGGCGTGCCGGTCAGTGTGTGCTCAGTTCGGTCAAGGCCACCGTGGGGCACCTGCTCACGGGTGCGGGGGCAGCCGCCCTGGCCAAAGTGTTGCTCGCGTTCCAACATCGGCAGCTACCCCCGCAAGCGAACTTCGCGCGTCCTTCCCCGCAGTTGGCCTATGCCGGCAGCCCGTTCCGCATCCTGCAGGCGGCGGAGCCCTGGGACCGAACTCGCCACCGTCCCCGTCGGGCCGCCATCAGTGCCTTCGGCTTCGGTGGCATCAACGCTCATGTCGTGCTCGAAGAGTGGAATGGTGACATGCCGTCGTTAACGGGATCCGCTTCCACGCCCCGGCGGATGGTCCCTGTGGCCATTGTCGGTCTGGCCAGTCACTTCGGTCCTCTTGAGGGGGCTGCGTCTCTCCTGACTGCCTTGCATAGCGCCGAGCCACCACCTGCCCGGCCCAAACACCACGGCTGGGAATGCTCGCCACAACCCTGCCCTCCTGCACGGGCGATCGAGGAATTGGAGTTTCCCGCCGATCGGTTCCGGATCCCACCGCGGGAGATCGAAGAGACCCTGCCCCAGCAATTGCTCATGTTGCAACTGGCCGACCATGCCCTCGAGGATTACCGCGCCGGCCGGCATGGGGAACTAAAAATACAACCCAGGGACACGGGAGAAGCAACCGATCCCTCGGTATCTCGGCAGGAATCGATGGCGGATGGGGCCATCCCAGAGTGCACGGACAGCTGGTTGTCGGAATCCCTGTCCGATGCCGGTCAAGAGCCTCTGTCCTCTCTGCCGAGTGTGATCCCTCCCCGTAGGCCATCTCTTCCCCCTGGGACAGGGCCGGTCGAGGAACGCTGGGGTGTCTTCATCGGGCTGGAGTTAGACCCCAATACGATGAATTTCCACTTACGTTGGAGTGCTCTGGCAGCGGGTCGGAAGGAACTGGCTGATCAGATCAGTCCCCCTCTTAATGCCAACCGGACGATAGGAGCGTTGGGAAGCATTGCGGCCAGTCGTATAGCGCGTGCGTGGGGAGTCGGAGGACCGGCCTACACCCTGTGCAATGAGGAGGCCTCCGGATTGCGGGCAGCGATGACCGCCTGGCAAGCGCTCGACAGTGGTGCTATTGATTTGGCGATGGTGGGAGCGGTCGATCTGGCGGTAGATCCACGCACGGTGATCCCCCTGGGTCTGAAGCAACCCGGCGAAGGTGCCGCGGCCTTTGTGCTCAAACGGCTCCCCGATGCCCAACGGGATGGAGATGCCATCTACGCGGTGATCCGGGGAGCAGGGTGGGGATGGAACGAACCATCCGCCTTGGAGGAAGCGGTGAAACAGGCGGGGTGGACATCCGATGACCAGGGGCAGCTTCCTCGGGTTCAGGCCACCAGTTTGACGGGACAATGCGGTGCTGCCACCGCCGCTGCCGACCTGGCTTGTGCTACGCTGCTGTTGGGTGCTGCCGAAGCGTCCCTCCTTTCCCACCGCTTCGCTCCTGCCTCGTGCGTCCGGGGCGATCAGGCCAGATGCCCCTCCACCTTACGACGATGTTATGTCACCGCTTCGTCCTGTACGACCCATCTGGTTCTAGTGATGGAGGAATATGCTCCACGCCGCTCGAGTCGGCCGTTGTTCCCCGTGCCCCGTTCTGCTCGACCTCTGCGTCTGCCTGTGGGTATGCCGCTGCGACGGGGTAGGTCCACAGCCCTCTGGAGTGTGGTCGGAGGTGCCACCCCGCCGCCGTCCACAGTCCCTTGCTCTGGGGCGCCGATGACCCATCCAGTAGGCGCCTCTGCACCTGCTTCTTCGATGATTCCTTCTCCGTTGCCCCTAGGTCTATCCGCAGCGTTGGTCTCTCCCTCACAGAGGGAAAGTGTCATGGGGTCGTCCGCAGCAAAACAAGCTCCTCTGCTTCCCGAACATCAACAGGATGGGGATTTGTTTTCTTCTACCACCATGAGCGGCCGGCAACATATCCCCACCTCTGGTCCAGTCGTAGGATTCGCTCCGATCTGGCCAGCTGCGGGACATGCTCTCGCCCCTCTGCTGGCGGCCTTTGGTCGTATTCAGGAAGAAGAGCTGGCGGCCCAATCGGCTTTCCTTCGGACTCAACAGAGATGGTTCACCCTCGCGGCGCGGATATGGGAATATCATCAGGTAATGCTAGCCAGCTGCCGACCGTCGGGTGACTGGCTCGACGCCGGTACCGGGGCCAATGGGCGGGATGGGTCGCATCGGACAGACGGAGCAAATGAACCGCATCGGACAGACAGGATCAACGAGTTGGATGTGTTGCATCGGACAAATGAGATCGACGAGCCAGATGGACCGTATCGGATAGACGGGGCAAATGAGCCGCCTGTGGTGGAGCCGGTGGGAACACATCCGGTCGTAGCCTCCCCGTCGGCTGATCCTGAGGTGGTGGAGACGAGGATATGTTCCCAGGGGGATGTCCCCCGGAGCTTGAATTATGAGCAGTGCTGCCGATTCGCAGCGGGTCGGATCGCGGAGGTGTTGGGTCCCCGCTATGCCCTGATCGACACATTTCCCACTCGGGTTCGCTTACCGGATGGGCCGCTGCAACTGGTCGATCGTATCGTGCAGATCGAGGGTGAACCGCTGTCCCTCAAACCGGGGCGTGTGGTCACCGAGCATACGGTGCATGAGCGTCGCTGGTATCTGGAAGGGAATTGTATGCCGACCGCCTTGTCGGTGGAAGCGGGACAGGCCGACCTGTTCCTGAGCGGCTTTCTGGGGATCGACTTGCAGACACGCGGGGAGGCCGTGTACCGCCTTCTGGATGCCGAGGTGACGTTCCATCGGGGCTTGCCACGTGTCGGGGAGACGATCCGTTACGACATCGCCATTGATGAATTCGTGCAACAAGGTGGGGCGTGGCTGTTCCGCTTTCGCTTCGACGGTCGGATTGCCGGTCAGCCCTATATCACGATGCGGCACGGCACCGCAGGATTCTTCACTCCAGCCGCTTTGTCAGCAGGCAAAGGGATCGTCCAGACGGCTTTGGACCGGCAGGCACGTCCCGGGAAACGTCCGGCGGACTGGCGCGACTTGGCTCCGCTGGAGCCGGTCTCTCTTGATGAGCAGCAACTGGCCGCTTTACGTCGCGGGGAATTAGCGGCGGCGTTCGGCCCGGCCTTCGCCACCCTCGGACTGCGTCAACCCCGGACGCTGCCCGCTGGCCCGCTCCGTTTGCTCGACCGCATTCCTCTGCTCGATTTGCGCGGCGGACGCTTCGGATTGGGACTGATCCGGGGGGAACTGGATATCCATCCCGATGACTGGTTCCTGACCTGCCATTTCGTGGATGATCACGTGATGCCCGGCACGCTCATGTACGAGTGCTGCTTGCAAACATTGCGGGTGGGATTGCTCCGCCTCGGTTGGATCGGAGAAGCGGATCAGGTGACCTACGAACCGGTACCGGGGGTCGCCAGTCGCTTGAAATGTCGCGGTCAGGTCATCGCTACCACCCGCACGACGGCCTATGAAGTGACTATCAAAGAGCTGGGCTACCGTCCCCAGCCGTATTGTCTGGCCGATGCCCTGATGTATGCCGACGGCAAACCGATCGTCGAGATTCTCAACCTCTCGCTCCAGGTCAACGGTTTGACGCGGGAAGAGGTGGAGCAGGGATGGCAGCGTTCCCTGCGGAGTTTCGGGGATTCCTTGCGACGTGTTGGAGAGAGAACGATGGCGCAGCCCTTGTGCCAAGCGACGTCCCCGGAAACATCTGCCTCTCTCCCGACCGTTCCTCCGGCTCCTCCTCCATCCACACCGGCAGATTCTCCGTCCGCCCCGGCAGCACCTCCATTTACTCCGGCAGGTCCTCGACCCACACCGGCAGATTCTCCGTCCGCCCCGGCAGCACTTCAGGCTCAGGTTCACGAGGCGCCCCGCCTGCTCTACGATTCCCGGCATATCTTAGCCTTTTCCAACGGCAAACCCTCCGAAGCCTTTGGAGAACCGTACCGGATTTTCGACTACGAACGGGTCATCGCCCGTTTACCGGGTCCGCCCTATCAGTTTCTTGATGGGATCACGGCGGTCGAAGGTGAGCCGTTCGTCCTGAAAGCCGGTGCACGTTGCGAGGCCATCTATGATGTCCCTGCGTCCGCCTGGTACTTCCAGGAGCAGCATTCGGAGCGGATGCCGTTTTGCGTGCTGTTGGAGATCGCCTTGCAACCCTGTGGCTGGCTGGCCGCCTATTGCGGTTCCGCCTTGCTCAGTGACGAAGACCTGTCCTTCCGCAACCTGGGCGGTTCCGCCATCCAGCATCGTCCCGTGACGCGGCGCAGCGGTCGGTTGACGACTCAAGTTCGCCTCACACAGACGGCCCACGCGGCCGGTATGATCATCGAACATTTCGCGTTTCAGGTACGGGACTCGATGGGCCCCGTTTACGAAGGAACAACTTACTTCGGTTTTTTCACCAAAGCAGCGTTGCAGGAGCAAGTCGGGTTGCGGGACGTTGCCACGACGACAGGGGAACCCCAGGTGGAAAGCGGCACCCTGCGTGAACCTTATCCGGTCCAGCCACCGTTTCCAGGCCGACAGTTGCGCATGATCGATTGGATCGAGGTCTATCAACCGGAGGGTGGTCGGCAGGGTTTGGGGCGGGTGGTGGGCAGCGTGGGAGTGGATCCGTCGGCCTGGTTCTTCCAAGCTCACTTTTACCAGGACCCTGTCTGGCCCGGTTCGCTGGGGTTGCAATCGTTTCTGCAATTGCTTCAATACCTGGCCTGGCGGCGTTGGTGTCAGGAAAAGACCGCCACCGTACCCCCAACCGAGGCGGAATGGCAAGCCCCGGCGTTGGGTGTGCGGCATCAATGGACCTATCGTGGTCAGATCCTCCCGACCCACCGGCGTGTGGTGGTGGAGGCGGACGTTGTGGCCGTCGAGGAACGGTCACGGTGCCTGACTGCTGACGGCCTGCTGTGGGTGGACGGTCGCCCCATCTATCGGATGCAGCACTTCACGCTGCAGTGGCCGTCGGATGGATGAAACTCCGGCACGAGGCAGGATCGGGGCTCCTAGGGGCAAAACGGATCCGGTGTACGTTCAGGCGGCTGCCACCTGACGGCGAGAGTTCTACAGTGATGAGAGCATTACCGTGGTGTAACGGACGACTTCGAGAGGATATGGGTCGTTCCAGGGTTCCAGACTACGGAAGCGGGGTATGCGTTATACGCAAGTTCATATCGAGGCGATTGGCTACGAGCTGCCGCCGATGGTGGTTTCGACGGCCGAGTTGGAGGCTCGCTTGCAACCGGTTTACGAGGCATTGCATTTGCAGCCGGGACAGTTGGAGTTGCTGACGGGTATCAACGAACGGCGCTGGTGGGAACCGGGTTATTCGTTGTCGGAAGGTGCGGCTGCAGCGGCGCGGAAGGCGCTGGCAGCTGCGGATCTGGCCCCGGCTCAGGTGGATGTGCTGATCTACGCCGGCGTTTGCCGGGAACAATTCGAGCCAGCGACGGCGTGTGCCGTTGCAGCTCGCTTGGGGATCGGCGGACACGCCCTGGTTTATGACCTGAGCAATGCCTGTCTGGGAGTCCTCAACGGTGTGCTGGATATCGCCAACCGCATCGAACTAGGCCAGGCTCAAGCGGGTCTGGTGGTTTCCGCCGAGACCGCACGTGAGATCAACGAAAACGTGATCGATCAGATTATTCGCACCCGTTCCCTGGAGTTGTTCCGGGCTTCGATAGCTACCCTCACGGGGGGTTCGGGAGCGGTGGCCGTCCTGGTCGTCAGCGAGGAATTGTCCCGGCACAAACGCCGCAAAGTGCTTGGTGGCGTGGCCCAGGCTGCCCCGGAGTACCACGCCTTGTGCCGCTGGGGGATGCGTTCCCTGCTGCCGGCCACGGTCCACACCGTCGAGAAGCTCTTCGGCACTCAGGCGGGTGCCCTCCTGCAACGCAGCTTGGACTTCGGCCTCAAACATGTCATGGTTCCCTTCATGGAAACTCAGGCGGGTGAGTTGCTCAAATACGGGATCGAACTGGGCCTGCGCACCTGGAAGCGGTTCCTCAGCACCTTCGGCTGGGCCGTGGAGGAAATCGACAAGGTCATCTGTCACCAGGTAGGAGCGGTGCACCGCGAGACGATGCTGCGTGCCTTCGGCATCCCGCCGGAAAAAGACTTCAGTACGTATTCCTATCTGGGAAACATGGGCACCGTTTCATTGCCCTTGACGGCCGCCTTGGCCGAGGAACGGGAATTTCTGCGACCGGGGGACCGCGTCGGTTGGCTGGGCATCGGGAGTGGACTGAACTGCCTCATGCTGGGCCTGGAATGGTGACACCACCTACCGTTTTCTTGGCCACGGCTGGGAAGAATACTGGCTGCGGCTCGATCCCCAGTTGCCCCTCTTGCGGTTCCCCCGCAGGTGCCGAGGTGATCCCGAAGTGACGCGAGTGCATCTGGCCAGGAAGGTGTGTGCATGCTGTGCCAAAAACCGCCCATGGCTGCCGAGTTGTTGCATCCGGAATATCCTTTTGTGTCGCGCTGGCTGGAGGTGACCGGCGGTTGGCGCCTCCATTATGTGGAGGAGGGAAGTGGACCCCCGGTTTTGTTCCTGCATGGCAACCCCACCTGGAGTTTTTACTTTCGTCGTGCCTTAGCCCACCTCGGGCGGTCCTTCCGCTGTATTGCACCGGATCATATAGGTTGTGGCTTGTCGGATCAGCCTTCACCCCGGCAGTATGAGTATTCTCTACGCCGACGAATCGAGGATGTGGAAGCCCTGGTGGAGCACGTCGCTCCTGGTCAGGCGATCGCATTGGTAGTCCACGATTGGGGTGGGCCGATCGGCCTGGGTTGGGCCGCGCGGCATCCGGAGCGACTGGCAGCTCTGGTGGCCATGAACACGGCGGCCTTCCCCAAACCGGCTACCCACCGGCTGCCGCGGAGCTTATGGCTGGCCCGACATACCGGTCTGGGAGCCTTCCTGGTACGTCGGATGAACTGGTTCTGCCAGCTGGCGGCTCGCTGGTGTGTGGTCCGTCGTCCGTTGCCGTCGGATGTTCGGCGGATGTATCTTCTGCCGTATCGCTCGGCGGCCCAGCGGTGGGCTGTCCTCAAGTTTGTGCAGACCATTCCCCTGCGGCCGGGAGATGCGGGCTTCGACATCCTCCAGCACATCGTCACGTGTTTTCCCCGCTGGCAGCACGTCCCGACTCTGCTGGTGTGGGGACTGGCTGATTTCGTCTTCGATCGCACTGTTCTGGAAGCGTGGCAGCAGTATCTGCCGCAAGCCCAGGTTCGGGCCTGGCCCGACGCGGGACATTACCTGCTGGAGGATGCCCCTGAGGAAGTCCTGCCGGTTCTGGAAGAGTTTCTGCTGCGGTATTACCAGTCTCCCTCGTGATCGCGAGCATCGCAAGCAGATTGCTGATGGCAAGCAGGCGCTGAGCGAGCGATCTGGGCCTGAAGGTGACATCTGACTCCCGGGAGTCCGAATTCATGCCGAGTACGATATCTCCCCGAACGCCAGCAGAGACGACACTCAATGTCGCGATGCATCTGGTGCGTCAGGCGACTGAGGAGCCGCAGCGACCAGCGCTGTATGTGCCCTTGCGGTCTGTGCGTGCGGATCGTCCCACCCCGCACCGCGTCATCACCTATGCCCAGTTGAATGCCGACAGCGACGCTCTCGCCCATGGTCTGGAAGCCGTGGGTATCGAACGGGGGAGTCAGGTGGCTGTGTTCATCCCACCGTCTCCGGAGTTGTATGGGGTCGTGTTCGCCTTGTTCAAACTGGCCGCCGTACCGGTATTCATCGATCCCGGGATGGGACTGCAGGGTGTGAAGCGATGTCTGGACCAGGCGGAACCGGTGGCGTTTGTCGGTGTGATGCGTGCGCATCTGGCTCGTTGGCTTTGCGGCTGGGCGCGGTCTTCCCTCCGCCTGAGCATTCACGTGGGACGCCGCCGCTGGTTCTGCGATTATTCGTTGGAGGAACTTCGTCGTTTGGGCCGTTCGCGGGGGGCCTATCCGATCCCGGCTGTTTCCGCCGGGGAAATGGCCGCTATTCTGTTCACCAGTGGCAGCACGGGACCTGCGAAGGGGGCGGTGTACACCCATGGTATTTTCATGGCCCAGGTGGAGATGCTCCGCCAGGCCTTCGGCATCACACCGGGGGAAGTGGATTATGGCACCTTTCCGCTCTTTGCCCTCTTTGGCCCCGCTTTGGGGATGAGCAGTGTCATCGCGGATATGGACCCGAGTCGCCCGGCACAGCTGCGTCCGGACAAAGCCATCGCCCAGATGCGTCAATTCCACGTCACGAATATGTTCGGTTCTCCTGCGGTGGTTCGTGTCCTGGGGGACTGGTATCATCAGCGTCCGGCCGGTTCGGTGTCCAGGTCGAAGGCTTCAGTGTGTTCCAGGACGGCATCGGAAACTCCGGAGGAGCCGCTCTTGCCGACGCTACGTCGGGTGATTTCGGCGGGTGCACCGGCGAGTTCGCTGCAATTGCAACGCCTCAGCAGCCTGCTCGGCCACGCGATTCCGATTTACACCCCTTACGGAGCTACCGAAGCCTTGCCTGTGGCGAATATCGACAGCCGGGAAATTCTGGAACAGACGCACGCTCTCACGGCCCAGGGACGGGGTGTGTGCATCGGCCGTCCTTTGCCGGGAATCCGGGTGCATATTATCCCCATTACGGACGAAGCGATTGCTCAGTGGCATGAGGAGTTGGAGCTGCCGACCGGCGAGATCGGAGAGTTGGTGGTGCGTGGACCGATCGTTACGCCTCGTTACTACAAGCAACCCGAGGCCACGCAACTGGCCAAAATCTATGATCCGCACACCGGTGAAATCCTGCATCGGATGGGAGATGTGGGATACTGGGATGAGCAGGGGCGCCTCTGGTTTTGCGGACGAAAATCCCAGCGGGTGGTTACACCTTGGGGAACCTTGTTTACGGACATGGTGGAACCGGTGTTTCACGGGTTGCCGGGAGTCGGACGGACAGCCCTGGTGGGAGTGAAGCGAGGCGGTATCACCTATCCGGTGCTGTGTGTGGAATGGGACCGGAAGCAACGTTGGTCCGCTGTGCACGCCGATTTGCAGCAACGGGCGGAGAGCCTGGAGCATACCCGGCTGCTTGCCGCGTTTTTGCCCCATCCCCGTCCCTTCCCGGTGGATCGACGCCATAATGCCAAGATTGCTCGGGAATCCTTGGCACGCTGGGCCGATCAACGTCTCGGTTCCCGCTGGCAACCTCAGCAGGACATGACCCGATGAAGGTGCTGGTCACGGGTGGCGGAGGCTTTCTCGGAGGAGCGATCGTCCGCTTGCTCCACCAACGGGGGGAAACAGTTCGCTCCCTGACCCGCACCCATTACCCCTGGCTCGAGGAACTGGGTGTGGAGCAGACCCTGGGGGACCTGGCCGACGCCCCTGCTGTCGCCCGTGCGGTCGAAGGGTGTGACCTGGTCATCCACACCGCAGCCAAGGCCGGCATCTGGGGTCGCTATCACGATTTCTACGCCACCAACGTTATCGGCACGAAAAATGTTCTGGCCGCCTGTCGTCAGCATCGTGTCCCCCGCCTGATCTACACCTCGACTCCCAGCGTGGTCTATGCTGGCCAGGACATCATCCACGGCGATGAATCGATGCCTTACCCTTCCCGTTACAGTGCGTACTATCCGCAAACCAAGGCCGAGGCGGAACGACTGGTCCTGGCTGCCAACAGCCCCGAACTAGCCACGCTGGCCCTGCGCCCCCATCTGATCTTCGGACCGGGTGACCCTCATCTGCTTCCCCGGCTGCTGGAACGGGCCCGCCAGGGACGGCTCCGCCGCATTGGCCGACGCTCTGTGATGGTGGATGTCACCTACATCGACAACGCCGCCTATGCCCATCTCGACGCGGCCGACCGGCTTCACCCCCAGGCCGCCTGCGCGGGCAAACCCTACTTCATTACCAATGGTCAACCGGTGGACTTGTGGGAGTTCATCGATCGTATCCTCGCCCTGGCACAGCTTCCCCCCGTCCCCAAGACCATTCCCGCCTGGTGGGCCCGTACCCTCGGTGCCCTCTGCGAAACCTGCTACTGGCTCCTCCGCCTCCCCGGCGAACCACCCATGACCCGCTTCGTCGCCGAACAACTCTCGACTTGCCACTACTTCGACATTTCCGCCGCACGACGCGACCTGGGATACTACCCCCGCCTGACCCTGGAAGAAGGTTTGCAACGCCTGGCCCAACACCTCCGTCCCCCATCATAATCGACACCCGACCTTTCCCCACCTATCATTCATCCTCCTGGGATTTTGACCTCCTTCGGCTCTGATCTCATTCTGCTGGTACTGCCAAGTGAAACCATTGTTTATCCGGTTGCGTCCACACGGGTGTGTCCGGTTTCCACCGCTCTGCCTCTTCCCTGTGCGGAAGGAATGGATTGAAGAGATGTGGGAACCGCAGAGGGATCACGGCAGCAGATGATCAGCCCACGAAGATGCCTTCCCAGGCAGAGGTTGTGTTGGGAGGAAAGATCGGCGGAAGGGGCAGGATACCGGCTGCCTCGAGGCGTAGGACACGCAGCCAGGCCGGAGGACCGCTGGCCGGAGCCGTGATCAGACTGGTGCGTCCGGAACCGTTTACATCACGAGCCAGCAGGCGGAGGCCGTTACGGTTGGTCGAACCATTGGCAAAGAACTGGAAACGTAAGGACGGCGTTTCTGGTGTAGTGGCTCCGTTCCAGATCCGAACCAGGGACAGACCACCAGCGTCCAGACTGGTCATGATTTCGGCCCGTCCATCCCCGTCCAGATCACCAACGGTGATATTGACACCCTGGCGCCAGTCGGGAGAGAAGGCGAAAAAGGCGGGGGATTGCAGGCGGACCTGACCGACTGCCAATGCTGCTCCGTCGTAAATCCGCACCACTGGCGACCATCCTGGTCCTGCACTGGCGATCAGATCAGCCCGGCCGTCCCCATTGATGTCTCCCATGGCCACCCGCACCCCCGAGCGTGCCAGAGGATGGAGCACCTGGATGTAATGGAGATACTGCAACTGTCCCGAAACAACCCGGGCCAGGGTGACCACAGGATCGCCGCCGGCATCCGCACCAATGGCGATTTCCGCCCGACCATCTCCGTCGATGTCTCCTGCCGCAAGAAAGATGCCGCCCCTAAATCCGCCCAGCACCGTGGTGACCGGTATCAGGTCCCCTCCCGTCACGCCATCGACGATCCGCACCCGTGCCCCTGTTCCAGGACCGGTGGCAAAGAGGTAATCCACCCAGCCATCTCCGTTGACGTCTGCGCTGGTGGCCCGGATCGTCCCGCGGTAAGAGGGACCAAACGGCGTGAAACTGAGCCCGCTGAAGGACACATTCCCCGTGGCATCGAAACCGTAAACCTGCACCGTGGGATCGCCTGCCGAGCTGACCAGCACCGGTGGACGTGTCGCCGGAAAGCGTACCGCCAGTCCTCCCGAAGCAGGGGCTGCCCAGCCCAGATCATACAAAGCGGCTTGATCCAGAGCCGACCAGTTGACCCGCCGTCCGTAATACAGATACGGACTCATCGCTGCCGCCTGACCATTCACCCGCACGCCATCCGCCCAGTGGGCACGCTCCGACGACAGCGGCACTGGTCCCTCATACACGCTCTGAGCCTGCCGACCCATAAACTGATTCCCCTGAACCTGAGACCACCACTGCCGCGCTGTGCCGATCCCCAAGACATGACCCAGCTCATGCACCGCCGCGGAGTAAAAATCCAACTGGTCTGTTCGCAGCCCCGACGGGTCGAGACCAAAATACCAGTTGCGACTGGAATCGAAGGCAATGCTCCCTCCCCACAGGGAGAAACCACTCCAGCGGCGTGTGGCCAGGAGCTGACCCCAACTGGCTGAACCAGACCAGCTGTAGCCGCCATAACCGCCGAAACCGGCCTCTGCACCCGGAATGGAACGTCCACCCACGTACACTATGATGCTGTCCGCAGGTACACGGAGATTGGGAATCGAGTACAAGCTCCCCGTGCCTGGATGATACACGGTAGCCGTCCATGTGTTTCCCCCAGATGGAGCAATCGCAGCCAGGCGGGCGTCGATCCGCTGCCCCATCTCATAAGCCACTTGTTCCATCACCTGTCGGGCCGCCGGATGGCTGGTGAAAAAGCCGGTGCCACCGTAGGCGGGCGAATCCAAAGTGTAGTCGATGAGAATGTTGATGGCGGGGACCTCCCGTGCCTCGAGCACCTCGAGTTGGAGTGCCGTTCTGGACTCGGGGAAGGCGTGGCTCGTCGGACGCCCCATCGCAGTTTCTCCTTTGCGTCCGATCCCGCCAGGGACCGGGAGCATGCGAGAAAATGGTTGCTGCGACGTCCGTGTCGATCGTGTCGAATTTGCCGGTTTCCTAGGCAAATGTGCTTCTATCGATTGTGCTTGTCATCAGGAAATGATTTAGTATGCGGATGGCATCGAATGAGCGATGTATCGAGGATTCTCGATGCGCCCATTGTGCTGCATCCTGTCATGATCGCTACAACCCTTCCAGCCTGTGCAACCTTCACGACCGCACATAAGACTGGAGGAATTACCCAAAGGGGTCCCGAATTCTCACCAGGAGGGCTGAGCGTCTTATCAAGACGCGGCTGGGGTCAAGGTCTTGGATGAAGCGGATTTGAACCATGCTATCTTCGAGACAGTGCATGATCTGGGTTACGGGAAGCGGTATGCTCGGGGTACGCTCCCTCATAGGCCAGACAGAGGCCATGGGGACCGAATCGTGCTCATAGGCCAGACAGAGGCCATGGGGGTTCGTATCATTGGTCCGACCCTAACAGATGCCACGAGGCATCGGACTGCCGGTCGGGACAAGAGAGCGGAAGGGTCGTGGCAGTTGTGCTTTATCGATTCGGGGAGCAGAGCATATATTGGAGAGGAGAGGTGGTGGAGGAGGCAGCGACCATTCACCCGGCAACGGCCGTCGATGGACGGCATGGCTATCCAAGCAATAGGTATCCGACCGGGGGGATGATGCCGCCGCCAGGAGACCACCCTTGGTAGGAATGAAGATACCGATGGGAGACGCCGGCAGGACATCACGTATTCCATCAGGAGGCGGCCCGAGAACACGAGGAGGGGCCGAGATGCATGCATCTAATCCACAGACCCTCGTTTGCTCTTCTGCGGCAGAAGTGGCTTCGGGAGTTTCTAACGGTACTCCGGTGAACGCTTCTGGTGCATTCCCGACTACGGTTTCGTTGGATGACCCCAGCCTATACATCAACCGAGATTTGAGCTGGCTGGAGTTCAACCGGCGCGTGCTGGCCGAGGCCCGGGATCCGAGCGTGCCGATGCTCGAACGGTTGAAATTCCTGGCGATCTTCAGCTCGAACCTGGATGAGTTCTTCATGGTCCGGGTGGGGAATACCCAACAGAAAGTACAGTCGCGGATTCCGACCGGTAGCGGTGCGGATCAAATGCCACCGGCGGTGCAGTTGGACCAGATCCGGCAACGGGTGCGTGAGTTGGTGGCGGAGCAGTATCGCTGCCTTCAGGAAGAGGTGCTACCGGTGTTGCGCGACCGTGGCATTGTCATCCGTTCAGCGAACGAGTTGAATGAGGACGAGCAGCGATATGTGCGGGACTTGTTCCGGCGGGAGATCTTTCCGATTCTGACCCCCTTGGCTACCGACCCGGCCCACCCATTTCCCCACTTGCTGAACCGATCGCTGAATCTGGCAGTGGCATTGCGTCGGCCAGGCGAGGCGGAGACGCTCTACGCCCTGGTGCAGGTCCCCAGTGTATTGTCCCGTTTTGTGGAGCTACCAGCAGGCTTAGGAGGTGGAGAAGGGAGCAAGGATTCCCGTGTGTTACCCGTGGAGTGTTGGCGTCGAGCGGAGCAGAACGGGGAACCGTCCCCTCCCGCCTCCAGCCCCGGATATGGTCCGAGTCCATCTCCTGCCTTTGCTTTCGTCCCGCTGGAAGAGATCATCCGCCTGCATTTGAGCGATCTGTTCCCGGGCATGGACCTGATTCGGACGGTGGCCTTCCGAGTCACACGCGATAGCGAATATGAACTGGATGATGAGGTGGACGACCTGCTGGAAGAGATCGAAGCCCATGTCAAAGCCCGACGTCGGGGCCATCCGGTGCGTCTGGAGATCGAGGCGGATGCCCCACCGGAGCTGGTGCAATTCCTGGCAGACGGCTTGAAGCTCCCCTTGGCGGATGTGTATTTGATTCCCGGCCTGCTCGATTTGACAGGATTGTTCCAGGTGTACAATGTCCCAGGTTTTGCGGATCTGCGGGATCCGCCGTTTGTGCCGGCTCCGGTCCCGGCCTTCACCCAGGCCACCACCCCGTGGGCGGCCATTCGCGCCCGCGACATTCTGGTGTTTCACCCCTACGAGTCGTTCGGACCGGTGGTCGATTTCATCGAAGCGGCTGCGGTGGACGAACGCGTGCTGGCTATCAAGCAGACCCTCTACCGTACCTCCAGCGATTCACCCATCGTCCGGGCTCTGCAACGTGCCGCGGATCGTGGCAAGCAAGTCACCACCGTCATCGAATTGAAAGCCCGCCTGGACGAAGAACGCAACATCCTCTGGGCTCGCGAACTGGAAAAAGCCGGAGTGCATGTGGTGTTCGGCTTCGTCGGCCTGAAGACGCATTGCAAAGTGGCCCTGGTCGTCCGCCGGGATGAAGACAACGTCATCCGCCGGTATGTGCATCTGTCCACAGGCAATTATAATCCCCACACGGCCCGCATCTATACCGACCTGGGGCTGTTCACCTGCAACCCGGACTTCGCGGAAGACGTGTCGGCTCTGTTCAACTATCTGACCGGCTATGCGGCCTTGCCCCAATGGCGCAAACTGATCGTGGCGCCGGCTCGACTGCAACAATTTGTCCTGGAGCGGATCGAACGGGAAGTGCACCATCACACCAGCGGTAAACCCGCCCGCATTCTTCTCAAGGTCAACGGCATCCTCGAACCCACGGTGGTCAAGGCCCTGTATCGGGCCAGCCAGGCAGGCGTGCCCATCGATATCGCCTGTCGAGGCATCTGCTCCCTCCGTCCGGGGATTCCCGGAGTGAGCGAGACGATCCGCGTGATCTCCATTGTGGATCGCTTCCTCGAGCATAGCCGCATTTTCTACTTTGAAAATGCCGGCCATCCTGAAGTGTATATCGGTAGCGCCGACCTGATGGACCGCAACCTGATCCGCCGTGTGGAAGTGGTCTTTCCGATCGAACAGCCGGACATCAAACAGCGCGTCATCGACATCCTGAACATCACTTTGTCCGACAACGTGAAAGCCTGGCAACTGATGCCTGACGGCAATTATCGTCGTCTCAGCCCTGCCCCGGGGCAGGCAGCAGTTCGCTCCCAGTTCCGCTTCCTGGAGATGTACGCGGAAGCGGGAAACCGACCCCAGACCGAATTGAGCCACAGTACCGCCCCGCGGATGGCCCGACGTCAAGGACGGGACAAATCCCGTCGGACCCAGTAATCGCTACACCTCCCGGCCAACCGAGACCAACTGCGGATTGGCCCCGGATTTGTGTCAACCCATCGGCACTTGCTTTTACATATGAAGTGCTCCGATCATGCTCCACAAACTCTACAAGCGGGTCGTTTCCAACGTCCACAGTTTCAGACACGCCTTTGATCATGCTCTACAAGCGGGTCGTTTCAAACGTCAGCAGTCCTACCGGCTCGTAGCGACCATTCTGGTGATGATAGACATGGGTCATGAAGGGGGCGTTGCTCAGCGTGGTTCCCACCATAATCGCCAGGGCCACCGGCAACCGTGTGTACAAATGCAGTCGGGTGATGCCGGTCTCCCGAAGTTTGTGCACCTGGTCCTTGACCTTGTCCAGATAGGCGTGCCATTGCCCGGGTTGGGCCATCATAGCTTCCGCCCGATGGACGGTAAAAATCGGGATGTTATCCGCTTCTTTCCCCGTGGGACCTGTCCAGCCGCGACTACGCAGGTCCTGGAGCACGGTTTCCGAAATGTCCGAGCCCACGCTGAGAATCAGCACCGCCTGACGCACACCGTGCTTTTGTTCATGCTGGAGCATCCGCCGCACCAGCCGCCGTTTGTACCAGCGGTGGTAAATGGCTTCGGAAGATTTGTAAGTCACGAAGCTCACCACAGCCGTAACTATCGTGACCAGATTACGCCAGAAAAATTCGAGTATCTCGTGCATGACGGTGGTCCCGATATCAGTCCCCGCTATTACCCCCTTCACAGAGGTTACGAGATGATCGGGGGGAACCTGACAAGTTCCAGCATAAAAGATCGTTGCTTGTAGGACAGATGCTCGTTGACGCAGACCCTGCACAAGAGCAAGGCAGGGCCGGGGAGTCTGGAGACATCGTCGCAAGCAGTTGTGTATCGCCCCAGAAAACATCCTCCAGGGTCACATCAATTCCCGGATCGGAGTGGGATCGTCTAGGATGGGGATGGGGCGGCCGGTGTGGTCTTTGAAGGTGAGGTTGGGGTCGATGCCGAGGTGGTGGTAGATGGTGGCGTGGAGTTGCTGCGGTGTGACTGCCCGTTGAACGGGGTGTTCCCCGCGGACATTGGTTGCCCCGACGACGACGCCCCCCGGGATACCGCCTCCTGCCAGGAGCACGGAAATGGCATTGCCCCAGTGATCCCGGCCGGGCACGGGATCGTTGGGCAAGCCTTTGTTGATTTTGGGTGTCCGCCCGAATTCGCCCATAACGATAACCAGGACCTGATCGAGCAAGCCCCGCAACTCCAGGTCGTCGAGTAGGGCGCTGACAGCTCGGTCCACCACCGGGACCTTCGTGCCGTGTCCCCGCTGGATGGAACTATGATCATCCCAGTGCGGCATGTCGACGGTGACGAAACGGACCCCGGCTTCCACCAGGCGGCGGGCCATCAGAGTATAACGGCCCCAGGCATTGGCCCCATACCGCTCCGCCAGCTTTGCCGGTTCCCGTTCGATATCGAAAGCCACGCGAGCCTCGCTGCCCAACATCAACTCCCAGGCCTGCTGTTGGAACTGGTCCATCGATTGCATCACGCCGGACTGGTCCACATCCCGCCGCAGTTGGTCAAATACCTGGAGCAGATGCTGACGCTCGTGAAGCCGGGCTGCACCCTCGGCGGAGTTTGTGAGATGCCGGATCCATAACGGTGCCCGGATCGGCCGCGTATCCGTGGCACCTAGATATTTGTTCTCCCGATCCACATCGAAGGGACCATAGGCACCGCCGAGATAAGCGGGACCCATGTAACCGGGGAACAGGTAAACGGTCTCGGCCGAGGGAAGCCCGACATATGGCGGCAGACCTGCTTTGCGGGGACCCTGAATGCGGGCCACGTAGGAACCCATCGAGGGGTATTTCTGCGGCAGATTGACACTGTTAGAACCGAGACGCCCCGTCGTCATCCAATGCGCCGCCGCAAAATGATCGCCGTTGTCGTGGTGTAGGGAACGGACCAGGGCGACCTTGCGTATCCGCTGAGCCACGCCAGGCATCAATTCGCTCACACACACGCCGGCAATCGCGGTGCGGCACACCCCGAACGGCCCACGATATTCCTCCGGGGCTTCGGGCTTCGGATCGAATGTTTCCAGGTGACTGGGGCCTCCATCCAGCCAGATGAGAATGACCGACTTTTCCCCACTGCCCGTGGTCGGTTGTGTGGCCTGTAAGCGGAAGTAGTCGCTGAGCGTCAAACCCGTCAGGCTCAATACACCGACGCGTAGGGCCGCTCGACGGGTCATCCCTGCACAATTCGTCTGGGGTGGACCGGATTGAACAGTGAGCATCGCGGCAAACCTCAGTCGAAACGAGAACTATCGGTGGGAAAAGTCTGGTCTAGGCAGGCACCCTTAAATCTTAGCAATCGCCAAGCTAGCGTGGAAGTGGAAAATCCGGAGACAGAGCCGCAATCGCTGGTGCTCGAGATGGTTTTGGAGTTTGTTGCCGCGATGAATTCGTGGCTTTCTCCAGGTGTGATTTCTTGGTTTTGTGAAGCGATTTCGGGGTTTTCTTTCGGGTGGTTTCGTGGTTGGAAGGGTTCGGCTAGAGAGGGTGGCACCAGCCTCGCGGGGGCAAAGGGCGTCGGTGACCATCGGGCGTTTCCAGCCACAGAGTAGGGGGCAGGTCGGGCAGGCAGATACCGATGGGTGTCAACTCTGGCAGCGGCGGGTGCTCGAGCAGGCGTTGGGCATGTTCGGGGGCGAGGGTGAAGAGCAGTTCGAAGTCTTCGCCGTCCTGCAGGGCATGTTCCAGGGGCGAACGACCCGTCTGTTGGCTCAAGCTGACGGCAGCGGGGGCGATGGGAATATCCTGAGCCCGCAGTACAGCACTGCAACGGCTTTCCTCCAGAATGTGGAACAGGTCGGCAGCCAGACCGTCACTGATGTCACACATAGCATGCACAGGGACACTGGCTAGCAAGGTCAAAGCTTCGCGTACCCGCGGGACGAACTCCAGGTGTTTGCCCAGGATGCTGCCTCCCAAGGAGCCGGTGACAAAAATCCAGTCGCCCGGGCAGGCACCGCCGCGTGTAACGTAACCGCGTTCGTCCGCTTCACCCAGCACGGTGATACTGATGGCTAACGGAGCCTCCCAACTGTTGGTATCCCCGCCCACAATCGGCAGGTCGAAGGCCTCCGCAAGGGTCCGGATGCCGGTGTCGATCTCTTCCGCCAGTTGACGGGTGTTTACACCTGGGATGGGAGAATGCCGAGGCAATGCCAGACTGACCAGAGCGGCATAGGGGTGAGCGGCCATGGCAGCGAGATCGCTGAGATTGGCTGCTAACGCCTTGCGACCGGCCCGCACTCCCCCGACTTCGGACAGGTGAAAATCGACCCCGTCCATGAGCATGTCTGTGCTCGCCAATAAAACCCGCTGCGGAGGTTGGAGCACCGCGGCATCATCACCTGGACCCAGCAATACCCGTGGATGGGGACGACTCCGCCTCCGGAGCCAGGCGATATACTCGAACTCACCACTCATGGGACAACACCTAGGTTGAATCTGGGTTGAATCGGTTCCCGGGGTCGTTGGACTTGGAGAGCTGCCCAAGCGGACATGGGTCTGGTATCGCCAGGGCAGTTTCAACACCAGCGTACCGATTTCCGCCGGGCATCCCGCCAGGGACGGACATCCACCGCAGTCATGCCGGCACGACAGGCCGCTTCCAGACCAATGTCCGTATCTTCAAAGACGACGCAACGGGAAGCCGGCACACCCAAACGACGAGCTGCTTCCAGGAAAACATCCGGGGCTGGCTTATGCCGTGGCGTATCCTCTGCGGTCACCAAAACGTCAAACCAATCCAACAGTTGGAGTTGTCCTAAAGTGCGGGTGATGGTGTGGCGATAACCCCCGGAGGCTACGGCCAGGGGCAATTGGCCCCGGAAACGGGCCGCGACCTGAACGACCGGCTCGATCCGACGCACTTCCGACAAATGCCGCAAAAACGTCTCCTCCTTGCAGTGCACCATGCGGTCCACTTCGGAATCGCTCAGAGATATACCCGCGTCCGCTGCCAGGATCCGAATGATCTGAGCCGTGGGCATCCCGCCCATCGCGTAGAATCGATCCTCCGGAAACGGAATACCGTAAGGCCGAAGCATGCTCAGCCAGGCGTGGTAATGGGCCGGCATGGTATCGGCCAGCGTACCATCGCAATCGAAAATCAGCGCTGCTGTACCAGGTTCTGGCATCCATCTGTGTGGAGATATTTCCATCATGCTGTTAGCATAGGAACTCTTTCCCTTCCATCATAGAGATATGTGGTTGGGCCTGTTGGCTCCTTTGCGTGCATCCGCGAGAGGACAATTCCTGGGGAAGTCCCTGGAGTGAACAGGGGGAAGCCCACCCTGCCCGTTTTACATCAGTCGTAATGGACGACTTCTCCGGCAGCCCGTGTGCACAGGGCAGCCAGAGTGGTCAGAGGAAGTGTCTCACGCAGAAAGACGACATGCCCATCGGCGAAGAGAAAATGGGCACCTCCGCTATGAAAACTGTACGGTTCATTATCGTTTTTTCCATTGATGGCCCGGGAGCACGGCAAGCCACACCCTTCCTGTTGCCCATCCATCGAACTGCCGTCGAGACTGAAGGGGCCTTCGCTATCCGCCCAACAAATCCCCTGATCGTTGGCCAGGTGGGGATAGGGTCGGCCATTGCGATGGACGGTGGGGCGTCCGGCTGCCTCTACCACCATGACCGTGTGGGAAGTGCCGTCGGTGATGTCGGTCAGCCGCACCCGCGAATTGCGGGACATCACGGCGAACCGATTGGCCGCATGGTACAAGGCATACCCCACATGGGGATTGATCGAAGAGGGCTGGACTCCCATGATGGCTTCGTAATCGGTGGGTGCGAGCGGTAGGGAAACGGAAAGGGCGGGACGGGGTGGCTTGGCGATGGCACTAGTGACCGCAGTGCGATCAGCTGTGGCGGGGCAGACATACGTCTTGATGGGCAGGCTCGCCACCTCCAGATTGCTCCCTTCCCACCAGTTCAGGCGGAAATCATAGAGCCACCGGACATGTTCCTGTTCAATGTAGGCGAGGGTCAGAGGCCGCCAGCTGACATATTTCCCCTCCGGATTGCCGGGACCGGCCATGGTCCAGCCGGAGGCAGGGAATACACCGTTGACATCATGGAAATGATGGAGAGCAATTCCGATCTGCTTGAGATTGTTCTGGCAGGCGATGCGGGCTGCTGCCGCTCGCACCTTCTGAACCGCCGGCAACAGCAAGCCCACGAGAATGGCGATGATGCCAATCACCACGAGCAATTCTATCAGCGTCAATCCGGAACGCCTCAGCAACCGGTTCATGGCAGCGTCTCCGAATAACAGATGATGGGAAGAGAGGATACGGATTTCCTGGGAATGGACGACATAGACTTCCGGGTAATCATCAGCCATCATGATAAACCCTTCCCAGACTTGGGGCCAGGAAAAACCCTCTGTATTCCAGACTTAGGGTCAGGAAAAACCGCTGTACCCGGAATTCCATGATCTGTGGGAATGGTCTGTCGGTACGTGATGCTGACAGGTCTATGCCTTAGGGTGATCCCATGGAGCAACTCAAGCGAAGCGGTCCCAGGAGCAGGTGCTCGACTAGACCGCTTCCACGCGAGTCGTGCCATTGATGAGGCGAAAGCGATAGCTATTGGGAAAGGCCTCGGCGAATTCCTCCTGATGGCTGACCAGCAAGATGCATTTCAAACACTGACCGAGTTTGCGTAGTTCCTCGATCATCACCTGCCGACCTTCCTGATCCAGGCAGCCGAACCCTTCGTCAATAATGACGCACTCGATCGGCTGATGGCGATGGCTGACATATTGACTGATGCCCAGGGCCAGGGCCACAGCGACGCGGAACTTCTGGCTGCCGCTCAAATAGGCGATGGGGATCGCCTCGTCGCCGCTGCACCGGTTGATACACTCGAGGTCCAAAGCATGCTCGGTAATGTTCCCCTCCTCGGTCTGGGACCGTTGCAAATACAAAGTGCCCTCGCTCAGGCGATCGAGAATACAGTTGGCATAACTGACGATCTGGGCCTCTGCCTGGCGTAGCAGGTACAATTGCAACCCCTCTCGACCCAGGAGTTGACTGAGCTTTTTCCAGCGACTCTGCTGCAACTCGAGTTCCCGGATGCGCTGGTGCAGGTCGGCTCGCTCCTTCTGGTGGCGCTGGAGAGTCTCGTATGTGTGATGGGCCTCGACCAGCCGCTGATTCCAGAGACGTTCCTGTTCTCGGGTATCCCGGATCTGTTGCTCCCACTGTTGCGGGTGGCATCGGACTTCCGGGGGAAAAGACTGTTCCCGTTCGCGCAGCGACTGAATCTGCTGGTGCAACTCCTGTTGTTGTTGTTGAGCCTGTTGCCACTGCTGGTAGATTGCTTCGATGGAGTTCCGCTCCAGTTCCTCCAGTTCTTGCTTCCAAGCATGCCATTGGCTCAAGCCGGACGTGCTGACCGCCTGCTGCCAGGCGGGTGGCAGACGCCGCCGTTCCCGCTCGATCTGCTGGTGCCAATCCTGCTGCTTGTCCTCTTCGGCTTTCAACTCACTCCGGAGTCGGGTGGATGTTTTCTCCTGTTCATGAATTGTGCTTTCTTGACGCTGGATGTCCCTTTCCAGGGTCTTGATCGTTTTCTCCCGCATCTCGATGTCCCGTTGGAGGACGATTTCCTGGGTTTGCAGTTGCTGTTGTTCCTGGCGGAGCAACTGAGCATCAGCGTGGGGAGGAAGTTCCTGCTGAAGTTCGTTACGCAGTTGAAGGGCTTGACTCCATTGCGCCTGAAGGATGAGAAGCCCCTCCCGCTGCTTCCGCAGTTGCTCGGCTTTGCTCTTGAGTTCGGGAAGGCGTTTGATCTGATTGCTGATCTGGAGCAGGTCCTCTCGGGAAGGGTAGGTGATGGTGGTCCAGTCTGTCGGTGGGGGGAAACCGAAGGTCGCCTGGCGTTCCGGGCTGAGCCGTTGCCAGGTCTGGGTACATTCCTTTTGCAAATCCCGGATGTCCTCGGCAAGTTGTCGGACGCGGAGTTTGGCCTGCTGATACTGTTCCCGGAGATGTTCCAGGTGGTGTTGCGCCTCTTCGCAGAGGCGTTGGAGCTCCTCGTATTGTTGTTGGGCTTTCTGGGCGTCGATCTGGGCGGTGTGGAGGTGGCTCTCGGCGGTGGCAAGGGCCTGTTGCCGGCGGAGTTCCTCAGCTGCGTAATGCTCCGGGGTCAACGCCTGGCCGCACAAACTGCAGGTGGCCGCTCCCCGCAGGTTGCGCAACTCCTCTAAGCGTTGGCGTGCCTGTTCTTCCAGGGTTTGGGCCTGGGTCAAGCGTTTCTGGGCGGCTTCGTGGATGTGCCGGGCCTGTTCCCGCTGGTGCTCCAGACTCTGCAGATGCTGTCGGGCCTGCTGGCCTTCGTGCAAAAGCTTCTGTTCCTGCTCCTGGGCCTGCTGCCATTGCGTGAAGGTCTGACACAGCTTGCTCTGCTGGCGGTGCAACTGCTCCAGATGGGAGTAATCCTCCTTATCGCGGCTGAGTCGTTCTACCTCCGCCTCGAGTTTGCGATGCTGTTCCTCCAGGTCTGGCGGGTAGGATTCCCGTTCTTTCTCAAGTTTCTGGACCAACTCTTGCGCCTGAGTCCATTGATCCAAGAGCGCCACGAGTGGTCCGAGTTCGCGGAGACGCCGCTGGAGGGCTTCCCGCTGCCTTCGGTCCTGTTCCCAAAGCTGTTTATGATGGCTGTACTGCTCCTGGAGGCGGCGGTGTTCGTCCTGCAGACTGAGCAATTCTGCCTGGATCTTCTCCAGGCTTTGACGGAGGTGGGTCGCATGGTTCTGGGATTTCAGGATGTTCTGACGGGTGGTGACGATCATCTCGACCACGGGCAAGGCCTGGCGTAGTTCGCACCAGCGTTGATAGTTCTTCTCGATAGTGGGAGCTTGCCGGCAAAGTTCCTGAATCTGGATCAGACGCTGGTGACAGTCCTGCAGTTGCTGACACAGCTCTGTCCAGCGGAGGCTTTCGCTATGCAGGCGGTATAACTGCTCGAGGTGGTCTTTACAGGCTTGCAGCTTCTGCTCCGCTTGCTGGAGGGTTTGTTCAGCCTGTTGGTATTGCTCCTCCGTGACGGAGGGGATGCTCTCATACTGCCGGCGGGTTATCTCCCATTCCGTCTTGACCCGTTTGCATTTCTCGTCAGCACCCTGGTAGAGCCGGTCGTATCGTTCCAGGTCAACGACATGCTTGAGGACTTCGAATCGACCCTTGGGAGTGTTTTGCAGTAATTTTTCGGCTTGACCCTGCAGCAGCAGCACCGAGGAGGTGAAGGTTTCATAGTCGAAGCCCAGAAGATTTTTGATCCAGGCTTTGAGGCCGTCCTCTTTGTCCGTATCCGGGATGGGTTTCCAGCCGTGGTCGCGCCATTCGTAAGCCTGGCGGGTTCCACTGGAACGGATCTTGCTGGCTTTGCCCGGGCTTTTTTTGAGGGTCCGGTAGATGCGATAGAGTTTATCCCGGACGCGGAACTCAAAATCCACCTCCAGAGCATTGGCCTGTTTGTGAATCAGTTCCTCGGCATTTTTCTGTCCGCCGCGGTGGGCATGGAACAGGGCATAGGTGATGGCATCAAAGACAGTCGATTTGCCGCTCCCGTTGGGACCAGCCAGAATCCACAACGAGGCTCTTTCAAAATCGATGGTCTGTTCCTCTTTGTACGAGAGGAAACCTTTGAGACGGAGGCGGACGGGGATCATGCTTGCCTCACCTCTAACCAGCGTGCTCTCTTTCCTTGTACACCTGTGGGGATTCCCTGACTATGCCAGTTGCAAAGGATTCTCCGGCTGTGCCGGTGGGAAAGGAGTTCCCTAGCTAAGTTCCCAGGCCAGGCCGGCGTGATGTCGTTCTAAACGCGAGGAGGAAAAACACAGCCCGGGGTGCCGGTGGCCAAGGAGTTCCCTGGCCGGGCCAGTGGGAAGGATAGAGGGGTGGAACGTGGGTAACGCAAGGGCGAGTCAGAAGGAAGGGGGTAAAAGCCAGTCGCGGGAGGGTCGAGCCGGTCAGGTGGTGGGGAGGTTGTTCTTGTACCACTGTAAGGTCGTTTGCATGGCCTGGTGGAAGGAGGTGGGGGGTTCATAGCCCAGGCGTTGGCGGGCCTTGGCGATGGAGAAGTCGAGGTTGAGGCCGGCGAATTTGAGCTGGGCTTGGGTCAGGCGGGGAGGATAAGGGCGGTTTTCCCGGCGGAATTTGGTTTCGCGCCAATGGGCCAGCCATCGGGCCAGCCAGATGGGGATGGGCGGAAAGGCTCGGGGGCGCGGCAAACCCAGACCGTCGGCCACGGTTTCGAAAAAGGTCCGTTTGCTGACATGTTCCCCGTCGGTGATATTGAAGATTTCTCCCACCACCTCTTCAGCGGGGGCATCGATGGCTAAGAGGATGGCGTGGAGCAGGTTGCCGACATACGTGGTATTGAGGGCATATCGGCCGCCGGCGATGTACAATACACTGCGTTCCCGCAGACGTGCTACCAGGCGAGGCAGCAGAGTCCGATCCCGCGGACCGTAGATGAAACCGGGACGGAGAATGACTACCGGCAACTGCTGCTTGCGGTGATACTGTAAAACCAGGCGTTCCGCCTCGACCTTGGACTGCGTGTAACCGTCGATGTGGCGTTCCGGCAGAGGCTCGCTCTCATCGGTACCATAGTGATGCCGGGCCTCATACACCCCTAGGGTGCTCAGATGAATGAAGCGATGGAGCGGTCGTGCCAAAGCGGCGTCACACAAGTGCCTCAACCCTTCGACATTGATGCGGCGGTACTCCTCCCCCGGTCCCCAATCGCCCACCTTGGCAGCACAATGTACGACCACATCGATCCCTTCGACAGCAGCAGACAGAGACGCCGGTTCCGTCAGGTCTCCACGCACCACCGTGGCACCCCATTGCTCCAGCAAGTGGGTGTCCGCCCCCGGACGGGCCAGAGCCCGGACACGATCCCCCCGCTGACATAGCCCTTCCACCACGTGGGAACCGACAAAACCCGTAGCACCGGTCACCAAGACCGTGTAACACCGCCGCGGAGTAGCCGACTCGTCTGGAGCTGCCATCTGGACGCCTCTTCTTCGTGCTGGCTGCCTTACCGATCTGCCCCGTTTGGCCTGGAGCCTTCCCGCGATATGCTAGAAAGAAACCGCCCGGCAGGGTACACCCTTTCCAGGTAGGGTACACCGCACCCGGGCCAGGTATCCTGAGCGTTAGTCCTCGGGGAGACCCCGGCATCGCAAGGCCGTTTCCCACCTTTCACGACGTCCACTACGATCGCTCGTAGAAAACTCGGGAGACCCCGACGATGCAAGGCCGTTTCCCCGACGGACGGACACTCTCTATAGACCGTCGGTTCGTCGGGTGCCGGGCCGCTGCGTTACCGTGGACCGTCGGTTCGTATAAGCCTGAACGGAACCAAAAGGCGAAAGAGATGAAATGGCTGTTCGTATATGGCAGCTTACGTCGTGGTCAGGAAAACCATTGCTACCTGGCTGATCAGCGTTTCCTGGGTGCAGCGCTGACCCAGCCTCGTTATCGCCTGGTACAATGGGCAGGCTATCCCGCTCTGGTTGTGGCGGAGAGCGAGCAGGAGGCGCACCAGGTGGCTGGCGAAGTTTGGGAAGTGACAGAGGATTGTCTAGCCGCTCTGGACGCCTTCGAGGAAGTGCCCCACCTCTACATACGGCACCCGGTCGAGCTTGCAGGTTCCTGGCCGCGGGAGGTAGATGCCTACTTTCTTTCACCCACCTGGGCTTCCGTGTCCAGAAAGTCGGAACGATCGGGTCTGGAATGATCTCAGGGGCAGGATCAGCTTGGGTGTGCCGAAAGCCGGGGCGCTCAAGCCCAGGTCGTCATGAGGTGGCGGAATCGCCAAGGTTCGTACAGTCGTGAAAAATCTCCCCATCGGATAAAATATCGATGATGCTGCAGCGAATATCCCCTGTGGGGTCCCGGTGGGCAGGGTCGGAAGGAGAAGCAGGTTCTGTCCACCTCTGGGGATTGCCGGTGGATGACCTCAGGCAGCCCGGACCTTCGATCCCAGCGATCACGGAGGGAGGGCGTTACAAAATCTGGGTGGACGGCGTCGCCCCATTCTGAATGCCTGAATGCGAGTTTTCAGGAATGTGAGGGTTTCAGCCATGTTGAAGAAGCTGCTGATTGTAGGTGGAATCGGTTTTCTGGCTGTGGCAGCATTGCAGGGCACCCGCTTGGGGTCGTTCCTGCTGTCGGAGGCACGGTCGTTGCGGGAACGGGCCGAAGCAGCAATTCCGCCGGAGCGAGAGATTGTCCGTCTGCGCCACGAGGTCCGCAAACTGGACAAGGATATCTTCGAGGTGGTCAATCAACTGGCTAAGGAGAATGTGCAGACGAGCCAGCTCGAAGCCCGGGTCAAGGAACTGCAGGCGAGCCAGGGACGGGCCAAGGAACTTCTGGAAGCCCGGGCCGAAGCTATCAAGAAAGCCCAGCAATTCGTGATCTTCGATAACCGCAAGTTGACGATCGCGGAAGCAAAAGCTCTGCTCGAAGAGGGGGTGCGACGCTACACCTTGCAACAAAAGACCCTCGAATCGATGGAGCAAGCCTTAGCGACCCGCCAACGGATCCGCGACACCCTGGCCCGACAACTGGAAGTCATGAAGGGACAGAAAGCTGAGTTGACGGCGACCATCGACGCTCTAGAGGCCGAACTTCAGGTACTCAAACTCCAGCAGATGGAAAGCAAATATCAGACAGACGACACACGTCTGGCCCGGATCAAGGAAGGCATCCGCGAACTGCAAACGCAGATTCAGGTGGAGCGGGAAAAACTCCGTTTGCTCCCTGCTGCCCTGGAAAATACAGCAACACCCGCCTCCGACAAATCGGTGGATGACATCATGGCTCCCTTGCGGGCCCAACAGCAGCCCACCGACTGAGCGGGGGTGGGCCGGCGAACGGGGGACGCAAACCCCAAATGCCGTTGACCCGGCTGCCCAGCCGCAACTCAATGGACGATTCCTTCCGTTGGTACGATAACCCACCTCATCGGTCTCCAGCACCGGACTGCGGTCCCCTTCTGCCGTGGTCCGGCCTGCTTTTGAGCTGAGCATCCCACTTCGGACATCCGAGACTGACAGGAGCGGTGCCCTGCGTTTTCCCTCTCATTGCTGGATAGGTCTCCTGTTTTTTCCGCGGTTTCTCCATGTCTTCGGGGTAAGTTCTTATTTTCGGGTCGTATTCATGTCTTCTGGTTGCATCCACGTCTTCTGGTCGTAGGAGTCGTAGGAATTGCTGGAAAATTGTTGCAGGGAAAGCCGGGCAGGGGTAAAGTTAGATACATCGGAGTCGAGAGTATTTTCGTTCGCTTCCCCATGTAGAGGTAAACGCTGGAGGAGACCCATGGAGTTGCTGCATCGACGAGAATTTGTGCAACGAACGGCATTGCTGGCCGGGGCAGCAGCAGTGCTGAGGGATGTTCCTGCTAGTTTCGCGGCGGTTCGAGCCGAGAGTCGGGCGGTAGCCCGGGCAGACAAGTTGCGGGTAGCCGTCGTGGGTGTACGGAGTCGGGGGATGAGCCATGTCCAAGGGTTCCTCAAAAACCCTGAGACGGAAGTGACGGTGATTTGCGACTGCGACGAAGGAGTGATCGCCAGCGCGATGCGCACGGTGGAGAAGGCTCAGGGGAAGCCGCCCCGCTTCGAGAAGGACATCCGCCGGGTGGTGGCCGACAAAGAAGTGGATATCGTGGCGATCGCCACTCCGAACCATTGGCACGCGTTGATGGCAGTCTGGGCGATGGAACACGGCAAGGATGTGTACGTGGAAAAGCCCGCGTCGCACAATGTGCGGGAAGGGGCGATCATGACGGCGGTGGCTCGCCGGACTGGGCGCATCTGCCAGGTGGGCACCCAAAGCCGCAGCAATCCGGGGATGCGTCAAGCCATTGAGTACATCCACAGTGGCAAAATCGGCAAGGTCGAGCTGGCCATCGGCCTATGCTACAAGCTGCGCCCCAGTATCGGCGATGTCGGACGACGCGAAGGGGAACAGAAGCCGCCGGCGACCATGGATTACGACCTCTGGTGTGGGCCGGCACCCTACAAGCTTCCCCGCCGACGCACCAAAAACGGCACCGTCCACTACGACTGGCACTGGATTTGGGACTACGGCAACGGCGATCTTGGTAACCAGGGCGTCCACGAAATGGACAAAGCCCGTTGGGGGCTGAACAAGAACACCCTGCCTCGGAGTGTCTTCAGCATCGGCGGTCGCTTCGGTTACATCGACGACGGTGAAACGGCCAACACCCAACTGTGTGTGTTCGACTACGATCCGCAACTGCTCGTCTTTGAAGTGCGTGGCCTGCCCACTAAAGACTACAAAGGGGCCAAAGTGGGCAACATCTGGGTGGGTACTGAAGGTTATGTGGTATGTCCGAACTACTCCGGCGGTGTCGCCTACGACCCCAAAGGGCGAGAGGTTGCCAAATTCAGCAGCGGTAGTGACCAGTACCACTTCGATAACTTCGTCCAGGCAGTGCGGACCCGGAAATATCCGGACCTGCATGCCGACATCGCGGATGGTCATCTGTCAGCGGCTCTCTGCCACCTGGCCAACATCAGCTACCGCCTGGGCGTCGAAGCCCCGATCGGCAGTCCCCGCTCGGTCAGCGACCAAAAAGTCGTCCAGGAATTCACCGCCGCCATGCTGGAACATCTCCGGGAAAACAAAGTCGATGTCGAAAAAACCATCGGCCGCTTCGGACCCCTCCTGACCATCGACCCGAAAACCGAACGGATCGTCGGTAACGAAGCCGCCAATGCCTTGTTGTTCCGCGAATACCGCAAGGGCTTTGAATTGAAGGACATCGGCTAACGGTAAGGAACACCGACTGCCTGCGGTGCTGTAACCTCCCTCCGGCGTCGCTTGGTGCTGCATTCAGTTGCGGGGTCTGCGTGGACCACTGTTGCACCCTGTGGCCCACGTAAACCACGTTGCGATCACCCTGTCTGTGCCCGTCTCTAGACGGGTGCAGACCCGCTATTCGCTATTTCCTCCTGGCTGCCTGATGCGCTGTTTCCTCTGGTTACTTAGGTGGGAAGAACAACAATGCGACGCATCCTTGGGCCGATGGGTGTGGGTGGCGTTGTGCTGCTGGGGATCGGGTTTGGCATCGGAGCCGATACTGCTCCACCAACAACGCCGAAAGCCGATGTTGCCTCGATGACGACGCCGAAAGCCGATGAGCCGTTGGCCGAACGCTACGATGCTTCCCGGGCTGCGGCGTTTCTGGACCGCGTGGCGGTGCATTGGACACGGGAGCGTCGGTGCATCAGTTGCCACACCAACATGCTCTACCTGGCTGCTCGTTCGCGACTGGAAGGGGATGACGGTGGGTCTCGCGAAGTGCGGACTTTCCTGGAGAAGGAGGTAGAGCGGTGGTCCGCAGGGGGTAAACCCCGAGGAGATGCCTACGTGGTGGTCACAGCCTTTGCTTTATCTCTCCACGATGCCTTTACTACCGGTCGGCTTCATGAAGTCACTCGGGCGGCTTTGGATCGTATGTGGCAGGTCCAGCGTCCCAGCGGCGAGTGGAACTGGCTCAAATGCGATTGGCCGCCGCTGGAACATGACGATTACTACGGAGCGGTCCTGGCAGCGGTGGCGGTGGGGTACGCTCCCGAGCGGTACGCCGCCACACCTCAGGCCCAACAGGGTGTGGCTCGCTTACGCCAATACGTGCAGAAGACGCCGCCTCCGGACTTGCATCACGCGGCCATGCTGCTCTGGGCTGCCACCCGCCTCGACGGTCTGCTCACTCCTGAGCGACGCGAACGTATCCTCGCTGACCTGAAAGCCAGACAACGAGCTGACGGCGGTTGGTCCCTGCCTTCCCTCGGGAGCTACACACGCAAAGACGGTACCCCCAACGACCCCCATGCTCCCAGCGACGGTTACGCCACCGGTATGGTCACTTTCATCCTTCGGGAAGCCGGTGTACCTGCGCAGGATCCCGCTTTGAACAAGGCCCGAGACTGGCTCCGCCAGCACCAGCGGCGCAGCGGCCGTTGGTTCACCCGATCCCTCAATACCGATAAAGCCCACTACATCACCAACATCGGCACCGCTTTCTGTGTCCTTGCTCTGCACCAGTTCCCCACGGTGCGCTAACGTTTCTTCAATCGTGATTCCCTTCGTGGTCTTCTCCTCACATACGCAAGTATGTACAGTATAATGTCCCCTTCGCGGCGACTTACCCTTCCCGCGATTTTGCCCTGCGACGGCTACCGACTTTGACAAACGCAATCGATGCTTTAGATTGTCACTTCGCGGGTACAACCCAGGTACTTTCTTGTGAATGTTTATAAGCACTCTTCTGCTGAGAAGGGTGGAATATAAATTGCAGAACATTCTGGTGTCCTGATCAGAAAGATGGTGTATAGTCATGAGAAAGCCGTTGGTGTTCGAATGGGTTTGCGCGTCGGATCAGGACAACCTTATCGAGACAGCAGGAACTGTATGACTTCGGCGAGTAAGGAGGTGTTCCATGCTCTTCGATGTGGTCTTCCCGGTGCAGGGGAGGTATTTACCAACGGATCATGCTTATCCTCTCTATGCGGCTTTATCCCGACGGTTGCCGGAATTTCACGATCCCCAGGGGAGCTGGCGGTTTGCTCCGATTACGGGTCAGCCGGTGGGTGGGGGATTGTTGGAGTTGCAGCGGCAGTCGGTACTGCGGGTGCGACTGCCCGAGGAGAGCATTGCACGCGTTGTACATCTGGCCGGCAAGCGGCTGGATATCCACGGCTATAGTGCGTTGCTGGGTTCGCCTCATGTGGAATGCATCCGTCCTGCCTCGGAGTTGCGGGCCTGGCTGGTCACCTTTCGCAACAATGTGGCTCCCGAGGACTTTCTGAGCACCGCGCGAGAACAATTGCGTGCCCGGAACATTGGCGGCGAGCCTCACATTCCGCTGGCCTTGTCCGGGCCTTATCGGGGTCAGCCGCAACGACGCATCATCCGCATCAAAGGGCGATCCATCGTGGGTTATACGTTGGTGGTGCAGGGACTCAACGAAGCGGACTCGCTGCGCCTGCAGGAGGAAGGTTTAGGTGGCCGCACGCATTTGGGATGCGGTTTCTTCGTACCCATTCGGAGAGTGCAGCAATGAAGCTAGGCCGGCAATCTCTTTGGGCTAAGAGCAAGGGAGAACGGGATCCCCTGGTGGAATCCATGCGTCTGACGCAGCACCTGCGGGATGTGTACGCGGCGGCGTTGCGGGTGCTGGAAACAACTGCGGACAATCAGTTGTCGGCGATGGGTTTGGATGGGGCCGCGTATGGAGAACGCTTCCGGCGGTGCGTCAGGCTCGCAGCGGCTGCGCATGACCTGGGCAAGGCGAACGACCACTTTCAAGAGATGATCTGCGGCGAGCGGAACGTCCTGAAAAACCCCCAGGGTCTGCGGCATGAGTGGGTGACCGTTCTGCTGTTGGAACAACTGCGGGACTGGCTCTCGCCCGCGGTCCAAAACGAGGAAAAGGATTGGGCCATCGTTGAGTGGGCTATTGGCGGCCATCATCCGGCCGAGGACCGCGAGACACCCCCCAGTGGCCCACCTCCAGAAGGGGGATGTGGTCCGCATATCACCTTCCTGACGGATCACCCGGACTTTCAGGCGATCCTGCGGTGGCTAGCCGAAACCTTCCGCCTGGCCTCCCCGCCTCGCCTGCCGCAAAAACGGTACAACCTGAGCGGTGCGGACAGCGTCTTCGACGTGCTGGGACAATGGCGGCTGAAGGCGCAGAGATTGTGGAAAAGTTTTTCTCCTCAGGAGAAACGCTTGCTGGCTGCGGTGAAGGCCACTCTGATCGCCGGGGATGTGGCGGGGTCGGCCCTGCCCTATCGTTCTGCTTCCCCAGGTCAGGAAACCTGGTCCTGGATTACCCAAGTGCTGGAGAATAAGCCCTCGGCGGAAGATTTGGGGTTGATTGTCCAGTACCGCTTGCGGGGTCAGGCACCCCGGCTGTTTCAGAAACAGGTGGCAGAATCCACGGCACCGGTTACCTTGGTCAAGGCCGGCTGTGGGACCGGGAAAACCCTGGCTGCTTATCTCTGGGCCCAGCAGCGTTGGCCCGGCTTCCGCCTCTATTTCTGTTATCCCACCACCGGGACGGCTACGGAAGGATTCCGGGATTATTTGTTTCCCCCGGACCTGGCCGATCTGGAAGCGGCCGCGGACCTGGCAGAGGGAGGGGCTGCACCGATCACCGCCGCCCAGGTCCGGGAACTGGGGGCTCGCTTGTTCCACAGCCGTCGCGAGGTCGATTGGGACATCATTCTCACAACAGGCCGGGATGTGCGGGAGGCGGAAGTGGAAGCCTGGCAACGTCGCGATGCGTTGGAGGCCTGGTCCACCCCGATCGTAGCCTGCACGGTGGACACCGTCCTGGGGCTGCTTCAGAATTATCGCCGGGCCTTGTTCGCCTGGCCGGCCTTGGCCCAGTCCGCCTTCGTCTTCGACGAAATCCATGCCTATGATGACAAACTCTTCCAGGTGTTGCTCCGCTTCCTGCGGGAGTTGCCAGGGGTGCCGGTGTTGCTCATGACGGCGAGTCTCCCCCAAGCGCGGGAGCAGGCTCTGCGGTCCATCTTGCAGGAGCGCGGCTTGGAATTGTCGATCATCGAAGGCCCTCCCGAACTGGAGAACCGTCCCCGCTACCACCGTCTTCCTCTGGAGGCAACCCTGCCCCAGGCATTGGCCACCGTTGAGCAAAGCCTCCAGCGTAACGAAAAAGTGCTCTGGGTGGTCAACACGGTGGGGCGTGCCATGGAGACGGCGGACCAGCTCCACAGCCACGGCCTGACCCCACGGCTCTACCATAGCCGCTTCAAATACGAGGATCGTGTGGAACGGCACCGGGATGTCATCGAGGCGTTCCGCCAGCCGGGTCCTGCCCTGTGCGTCTGCACGCAGGTCGCCGAGATGAGTCTGGATCTGTCCGCGGACCTTCTCATCAGCGATCTGGCGCCGATCCCGGCCCTGATCCAGCGACTGGGTCGGCTCAACCGTCGAGCTGCCGAGGGAGATCCTACCCGTCCTTTCCTGGTCCTCAAACCGGATCGCCCTCAACCGTACACCCAGGATGAAGTGGATGAGGCCGAACGTTGGCTGGCCTGCCTGCCCGAAAACCGTATCAGCCAACGGGACCTCATCACCGCCTGGCAACAGAATGGCGAGGCCCCCCTGTGCTGCGGTGGCAGCACCTGGATCGACGATGGACCGGCAACCCGGATTGGAGACCTGCGTCAGGGAACTCCCGGCATCAATGTCCTTCTGGAGGAGGATTACGAACGGGTTCAAAATCAGCCCCGGCAGTTGGCCCGCTATGTGCTGCCCATGCCCCCGCCCCGGTCCAAAGACTGGAAAAGCTGGTCCCGCTTCCGCGGTGTTCCCATCGCTCCGCCTGGTACGGTCCACTACGATCCCCACCGCGGAGCGACTTGGGCAGACCAGTCCCAGCGGGATGGCGAGGACTGACCTCCCGATGTCCACCCCCGAGGCAACGCAAGAGCATCGCAGGCCTGTTCAGGAGAGACAATTATGGTTCGACCACACCAGACCACACAAGCGACCGCTGGCAAACCCGCCGCACCCGATCAACTGATCATGCACCTGTTCGCCCCGGGCATGTCTCTGTTGCATCGGGCCGGGTTGGGCGGACTGGCCTGTACCCTCGACGCCTTGGAACGACGCTACCGGCAAGGCAAGCTCAGCACAAAGGATGTCCATCCGCTGATCATTGAGGGACAACCTCAGTGGAGCATCGAGGACTACCAGATTACCCTCCGCTTCGGCCAGCCGGAACATGCCGGGAAATACCTGGAACAACTCTTCCGCTTCGCCTTTCAGATCACCAAAGACGGGTTGATCTACCTGCCGGGGCAGCACGGTGACACGGAACCGTCCCTGGCTGTGCTGGCGGACCTTCAGGCGGGCTTGCTGCTGACCTTCCTCCAGCACGGGGGTACGCGTGACCTGGCCAAGGAGGAAACCATCATCCATTACAGCCCGGATGAGGTCGATCAGGCGCACCGCCTGCCCGTGACCTACAAGAAGTGCTCCGGCTATAAGCATCAGTCCTTGTGGCAGGAGTTGGTGGATGGCAAGGGACGGATCAAGCAGACACGTTTGGACCTGGATGGACCGGTTTATCCCGGGGCGGTCGTGCGGCACCAGGCGTTGGGGGATGTGACCAAGCTCAAAGATCCTCCGGAACGAGCCTTGCCCCTCTACTTTGGGATGGTGGGGTGCCTGTCCTTGATGGTGAATCGGGGCGTGGGGGTGCTCCTGATTCCCGAGGTAGAGAACCTGAGGGACTTTCTGGAAGTTCGGCCCTGGATCACGCCCCAACGTGCCCGCGAGACCCAGGTGGCGGGAGCTGCCGATGCCGCTCTGCAGGCGCAGGTCCGCGTCTGGTCTCAACGCCTCATGCGTCGCAGCGGGGGGACCATTCCCGCCATCGATGCGATGACACTCGCCCCCACCCCTTGGTCCACCCAGCAGAAATCCCGCGTGCAAACACTTCATATCCCTCGGTCGTCAGATCGGGATTTGCAACGCTACGAACGGGTGCTCAACCATCTCCCGCAGCGGATCATGGTGCGGAGCGATTCGGCTCCCAATGGTAAATCAACCCGCAAACGCAAGACAGCCCCAGAGGGCCAGACTTCTTCAGTCTATCGCCAGGAAAGCGTCATCCGGCCCCATATCGCCGAGAATCTCGTCTTGGGACGTCCTTGGTACGCTGACTTTGTCAAGTTCTTTACACGGAAGAATCCGGCTACGGACCGACCTTACTATGAACAACTTGTTCACGAGAAAGGGGGATTACACGCCATGGTGAAAGATCAGGAGATGTGGGATGAGGAAGGGGAGCGCCGCATTGTCGAAGCGGTGCACGAGGCCATGCGCCGCACCTTCGGACGCATTCGGGTGGAGACCGACGGGGAAGGAAAGCCCCTCTCCCAAGCCACCAAGAATCGCTGGGACAAGTTCCGGGAGGAACTGCGTCTGCGTCTGGCCGGAGCCAAAACGGCTAATGATGCCCGACATGCCCTGTGTGACCTGTTCAGCCGAGCAGGGTATGTCCAGGTGTTGTCCAAGCACTGGCGGGACATTCTCCCCAAACTCGCCGACGATCGTTGGCAACTGACCCGTGACCTGGCCCTGCTCGCCCTGGCCAGCTACGGCGGTCGTGAAGAGGAGAAAACCGATACGTCAGAGAGCAAAGCCACATCCGCCTAGGAGGATTGACAACGGCCTGGCAGAGAGGCGTTTGCGCACCGTCGTGACGCAGCCAGATTCTGGAAACATCAGACGTTTCGGATGAGTTTGTTCGTTTCTGCTTTCCTATGAAAGGAGGTTTTACCATGACCTTGCATGTGTTTGCCAGCATCGTGACACCGTACGGGACTGCAGCCAACAATCGGGCTGAGACGGAGGGCAACATTACCACCTTGCAGAAGATCATCTGGATGGGGGAGACGCACACCACGGTCAGTGCGGAGGCCATCCGTTTTGCTTTGCGGCGTCGCCTGGCGGCCTACGGGCCCATGAATCGCACTTGGGATGAGAAAACCAACAGCAACACCTGGCGTGACCCGGATTTCAAGGCTTGGAATTCGGACAAAGCGGAGGTGTGCATAGACGACGACGTGCTGGGCTTCATGAGTGCCGAGGCGGCCAAGGAAGGGGAATCCACGGGCAAGGCCACGGTGCGGCGGGCGGTGCTGGAGGTGACCCGTGCCGTGTCGCTTACACCTTGGCCGGGAGATGTCACCTTCAATGCGGCCTCACCCGGTGCAACCCCCTCGGCGCAGAAGAAAGGGACCAACCCTGTTCCCTACGGCACGGAGCTGCATGCCACGCGTTATCAGTACAGCATCGCTATGACACCCGAACGCTTGCGGGACAAACGCCGTGCCGCCCAGGCCCTGGAATGTCTGTGCAGTCTCGGTCCTGTGGCCGGGAATCATAGCCGCTTCCTCTTCGATTTTTCCCCGGAAGCGATCGTCATCCGGATCACCTCCGATCCGGCCCCACGGATTCTCTACTGCTTCGAGACGACCGATGAAGGCCAGACGGTCATCGCCCCGCGTCTCTACCGACGTCTTGAGAATGGGGATGTTGCTCCCGAGGAGTTGATTATCGCCGGTGTTCTGCCTCACGGAGAGGGGAATGGCCGCTGGCCGGAAAAAGTGACGGTCTGCAAAGGGGTCAAGGAAGCGCGTGACGCGGCCATCAAGCGGATCAACAATGAGCTGAAAATCGGAGGCTGATCACATGCTCGGTATCTTCGTGACCGTGCCGGTGACCTGTTTCCGCCGGCTCCTGTCTCGCGAGTATCTGGAAACCGAGCCGTTGCCGCCCCCGTCCACCTGCTATGGCTTCCTCCTGTCCCTGGTGGGGGAGACCGATCGCCGGCGGCATGTCGGTTGCCGACTCACCGCGGTGAATTTGAACCGCACCGCTCGCAGTGTGGCCCTGCGTACTGTCTGGCGCTGGAAGGAGAAACAGAAGCTGCCCGGATGCGGGAACAACAAACGCCCGGATTACCAACAACTCCTGACCGGCGCCACCGCAGAGCACCCCTTTGTGGAACTGCTGCTGTGGCTGGACTCCCAAGAGGAACAGAACGGCTCGCCCGATCTGGAAGAGCGGGTGCAGCAAGCTTTGACCCAGCCGTCGTCCGTCTCCCGTTACGGCGGACTGTCTCTCGGCGAAAGCACCCATCTGGTGGATGAAGTCTGCCTCTGGGACCGTGTCCAGGAGCGTTATCGGGGCCAAGAGGGGCGAGCCTTCCTGCTGCAGGAAAAGGGGCGGTACACCTGGCCAGTCTGGGCGGATCATGTGGCCTCAGCCCACAGCCGTTTTGCCGTGGGAAACTGGGACTTCATCTCCCTCGATGCTCCGCCTCCTCGGGATAAACTGCCCCGCATTCTTCCTCCTGAGGAGTGAGGATGTTCTTCTCCCTTGAGGAGAGTGAGGATGTTCTTCTTCCCTGAGGAATGAGGATGTTTCCCCTGGATCTGATCCAGACCCAAGAGCCGCCTCTGCGTGCCATGGCGCTGCGTGCGTTGGGGTATTGCCGCCGGCTCTTCTATCTGGAAGAGGTGGAGGGAATCTACCTGGCGAACCAGGAGGTCCTGTCAGGCCGACATTTGCACGCAGCCCTGGAACACTCTCGGGAAGCAGGACAGTGGCTGACCTGTGAGCTGGCCAGTGAGCAACTCGGCTTGATCGGACGGGTCGATTGCCTGCGTCGTTACGATGGGGCGATCATCCCGTATGAGCACAAACGCGGTCGCCCCGCAAACGATGAGAATAATCAACCGGTTCCTTGGCCCGGGGATCGCCTCCAGGTGATTGCCTACGCTCTGATGCTGGAAGAAGCCTTGGATCAAGCGGTCCCCGAGGCCCGCATCCACTATCATGCGACCAATCAGACGGTGCGGGTTCGCATCGATGCGGACGCCCGTCGGGATCTTTTCACCGCTCTCGAGGAAGCCCGACGCCTGCGTCAGACCCTCCAACGTCCCCCCTTGACCGACAATCCCACACTCTGTCCGAGGTGCTCGCATGCCACCTTCTGCCTGCCCGAATTCGTCCCCGGCCGACCGGTCAGGTCATCCGCTCCGCTCCGACTCTTTCCCCCGGATCGTGATGCGACGGTTGTCCATGTGCTCACTCCCGGTGCTACCGTCGGGGTGGCCGGGGATGTTCTGCGGGTTCGTAGTCCCGATGGCAGTGAATCCCGGCATCCCATCCACACCGTGGAGTCGCTGCTTTTGCATGGTGCCGTCCATATCTCCGTCCAGGCTCTGCACCAGTGCGTGGAGCACGGTGTCTCCATCCACTGGCTGACCGGCTCCGGCTTCCATAGAGCCAGCCTTGCTCCCACGGCTGCTCAGGTCCAACGGCGTATCCGGCAGTTCCAGGCCCTGAGCGATCCCCAGCTGTCTCTGCATCTGTCCCGCCTCGTGGCTGCCGCCAAAATAGAAAGCCAGTATCGGTACCTCCTGCGGGTCAGCCGGGGGGATAGCGAGTTGCGGCACCGTCTCCAGCACCACCTGGATTCCCTCCAGGAACTGCTCGAGAGAGTCTCACAGGCTTCCAGTACGGACGCTTTGCGTGGTCTCGAGGGGACCGCCGCCGCTCACTATTTCGCCGCTCTGCGCCATTTGTTGCTCCCGCACCTGGGAGATGCCTTCCGATCTTATGCCCGCAGCCGCCGTCCCCCTCTCGACCGCTTCAACGCCCTGCTGAGCTACGGCTATGGGCTCCTCCACACCGCGGTCATGCGGGCCATCCTGGCGGTCGGACTCGATCCGGCCTTCGGCTTCTTCCACAAACCTCATGCTGCCTCCTACCCGCTGGTTCTGGATCTGATGGATCTGTTCCGGGTCACCCTCTGGGATATGCCCCTGATCGCTTCGCTCAACCGGCAGCAGTGGCATCCCGATGAGGACTTCCTCCTGACCCCGACCAAAGTCTATCTCTCGGACAGCGGCAAGAAAAAAGCGATCGCGCTATTTGAACAACGCCTGCAGGAACATTGGAAACATCCTGTCCTCGAATACTCCCTTAGCTACGCTCGGACCATAGAACTGGAAGTTCGACTGCTGGAAAAGGAGTGGTCCGGAGAACCGGGTTTGTTTGCGCGGGCACGCCTGCGTTGATCGCTGAGCGGCGCAACCACCTGTGATCTGTTGTCTGTCGTGACGCGTATCATCGTTATTCTCGGGGCGCTTACCCGCACCCGATGGCGAGGACGACGGTATGTCTCAGGCCAAATGGTGGATCATTTGCTACGACATCCACGACCCGAAGCGTCTGCGCCAGTGTGCCAAGCATATGGAAGGATATGGAACACGTTTGCAGGAATCCGTCTTCCGCTGCTGGCTCTCCACCACCGATGTCCAGCGACTCCGCTGGGAACTGACCTCATTCCTGGAACCTGAGGATGAAGTCCTCTTGATCCCTCTGTGTTCCCATTGTCTCGGCGGCATCCTGGGTATCCACGGTAACGAGCGACCCACGGACTGGACGGAAGAGCCACCGCGCTTTCAGACCCTCTGATCCCGGGAATGTTCCGCTTCCAGCCTGTTCCCGTCTCGCCTGAGCGGACCTCTTCGCCGCCCTGATGCGAGGAGTCGAAACCGGCAGCGGGCCGTTTTCTCCCCCCGCCAGCCTCGTAATGCCTGGAACTCGGAACGCCTTGAAGAGGTGGTTTGTTTCCCCGGAGAACGGGGTGATGAGGGTGCGGGTCAATGGGTGGGGATGTCCAGAAATAATAGACCGGTGGCTTACCTCTTAAGCCAGGATCAGCCAAGGTATTTCGGCAGCCGGAGAGAAAACGGCAGGGGGAGAAGGATCCGGAGAGAAAACGGTAGGGAGGAAGGATCCGAAGAGAAAACGGCAGGGAGGAAGGATCCGAAAACGGGGGAGAAGGATTGAGTTCCCCCTGGGGCACGGTCAACGGGCGTGGAGGTCATGGAGGTCCTCAACGCGGAGGCGGTAGAAGTATTCGATCACGCACCAGGTGGCTATAGCGCCAAAGATGTGCCACAACCAATGGCTGCCCATCGGCAAAAACTCCCCCATTTCCCAATCCACCAGGCGAAAGAACCAGCCGAGAGTGAAACTGAGCAATCCAGCGACGACCCAACCGCTATGGCGGAAAGCTGTCCGCCAGAGGGTCAGGGTGATCGGTGTCAGGATCAAGACGGCGAGCAGGGCATAGGAAAGGTTGACACGCCATTGGATGTTCCAGCTCGGGGGTAGGGTCCGGAAGAGAACGAAATGTACAGCCAGGTAGAAGACCAGGATGGCAGGAAGGTACCACCAGTGGCGGCGTCCGAAGAGTCGCAGGGCCAGGTACGCCGCGCCACCGAGTGCCAGCACGGAAATGGGGATGACATCGAGGAGGAAGTAGAGGCGAGAGGCCCGGGTGGCATGGTAGAGGGTCCCGCCGATGCCCCCCGCCAGCAGGACCGGCAAACCGCAGGTGAGGAACGCATGCTGCCGGTAACGTCCCCGCAAGCGCCAAGCCCAGACCAGAGCAATCAGGATGAACAGCGCCGCGGTGGCAGCGTTCCAGGGTTCCGCGATCATCTGCTGAGTTGGATCGACTGGCGTTTCGGTATAACGAGGTCCCCCGTCGGCCAGTCGCCCCGCCATCAGCTCTCCGATCCATTCCTCCTGCGTCGGCATCGGTCTCTCCTGAGTCGAAACGCCTGACCCCAAGGGCTTCGTGGATCGAACTCCCGGCCCCGGGAACTCGCGGATCATCCCTCATCTTAGCTCTCCGGACGGGAGAGAGGGATGGAGCCTGATGTGCGGCTGCAGGGCGGTGGGGGGATCCTCCTGTCAGGCTCGGAGGTGGCAGTTGCGGTTGTGCCTGGGAGCTGGATTTGTTTATGCTCACACCCGTTGTGATCTGTTGGGAACCTGACGATATGGAACGCTTCCCGGCCGTAACACAGAGTTTTTCCCAAGGGTCATGTCCAGGGGTGGAGGGAAGGTACGGCTCCGACCGTGTCTGGGGTGACTGGCTTTGGTTCCTCACTGCTGCTTTGTTGTCATCCGCGGTGATTGTTTATGGGATCGCAGGGGGGGAAATTGGGGCGACATTCGATGAGCCGTTTTATGTGCAAGCTGGACTGACTGCCTGGCGCAGTGGCAGTAACAAGCTGCTGATGCGGGCAGGCACCATGACGTTACCCGTCGATGTGCAAACACTCCCGGTGTATTTGTGGGAAAAATGGCGGGGTGTGCCGTGGGAACTTCCCCGGGACCTGCCTCGGGTTTTGCCGATAGCCCGACTCACCAATCTGCTGTTCTGGTGGCTTCTATTGCTGATGATTTGGCGCCTGGGATGGACTTGGGGGGGACGCTGGGGGGGACGACTGGCCGTGGCAATCCTCGCTTGTGAACCCAATCTGCTGGCTCATGCCGGCCTGGCCACCACGGACCTGGCCCTGACCGCCTGTCTGCTGCTGTTGGTGGACTGCTACTGGCGAGGGCGGGACCAGACCTGGTGGAAGCGGGTGTTGCTGCCGGGAGTGTGCTACGGTGTGGCGCTGACGGCCAAAGCGTCCGCTTTGGTGTTCGGACTGCAAGCGATGATCGTACTCGGTCTGGGGCATCTCATCTGCAGCGACCCTGAGATCAAAAACATTTCGTGCTCCTGCGGCGGAGGAGGGCATGTGTGGGCGTGGGGGCGGCTCCTTTGGCAACGCAGTGTCACCTTGCGCTGGGATCTATTCGCCATCGTGGTGATTGGCCTGGTCTTCGCCTTTGCCTACACCGGTTGCGACTGGGGGCCGGAACCGACGTTCATCCGTTGGGCCGAACAACTTACCGAGGGGTGGCTGAGAGATGTCATGCTGCCGCTGAGTCATCATCTGCGGATTTTCACTAATGCCGGGGAAGCGCTGGTGTATCAAATCAAACATAACATTCGGGGGCATGATACCTATGTGAACGGGCAGTGGTATCATCGGGCAACACCGTGGTACTTTCCGCTGGCCCTGTCGATGAAAACGCCATTGCCCGTGATGGGGGTGCTCCTGCTGGCTTTTGTGACCTCACCACGCCACCTGCTTACCCCGCCAGCGGCCCTGGCCTTGGTGATGCTGGTGCTCAGTCCGACCTATCGGGTTCAGATCGGCATCCGGTTTTTGTTTCCAGCGATGGTGTTGGGGGTGATCGCGGCTGCGGCGGCCTTGGGGCGGTATGCAGAAGCCCGGCAGGAAGCAGGAAGCAGGGCCCGGCTTCGCCGGCACCGCTGGGTCTTATGGCTGGCAGGGGGATTGCTCCTGGCTCAAGCGGCAGAAGTGTACCGTCATGGGCCGCACCTGCTCTGTTACTTCAATGATTTCTGGGGCGGTCCCCGTGCTCCGGATGACCTGTTGCATGAGTCCAATTACGATTGGGGTCAGGGGTTGCCCCAACTGCGGCGCTGGTGTCAGGAGCATCAGGTGGACCGCATCGCCGTGTGGTATTACGGCAGGGACCCCACGGTGGAACTACCGCCGTTACAGCCGGCACCGTTGAGTCACTGGCCGCACCAGGGCGACCCCGAACGCATCCGCGCCGCCTGTGCTGGGGCTAAGTGGCTGGCCGTCTCCGTGGGTTGTCTCCGCTGCAACCCGGACATCACACCCCACCACCGCGACACCTTGCGCTGGCTCCAGAACCGTACCCCCATTGCCCGCCTCCGCCTCTTCCTCATCTATTCCCTGGACGACACACCCTCACCGACTCCCTGAGCGACCCTGTCCGGAAAGAGGTCGCGATGCGGTTCAGGGAAGGGACGCTATGTCTCTCTGGGGTCCTCCGATCCTCGGGGAATGGACAGGATGATGTCCCAAGCAAGGTTGAGAGATTTTCTGGGCCCGAATGATGTCCCAAGCAAGGTCCAGAGGTTTTCTGGGTCCGAAGTCAGCACGACGGGACTTCAGGGTTGTCGGCTCAACAGCTAGGAACAGGCCGGGGGAGTTGCTAGGATGGGGAGCGTGCGGAAGACGCTGGGTGCGGAGGACGGGAGCATGAAAAGGGACTATCTCCGGGTGCGAGAGGATGATCGTCTGATGCGGAGGAGGGGAACATGATGGAAGGTTATCGTCTGCTGCGGGAAGAGGAGGTGTGCTCCCCGGCATTGCTAGTCTATCCTGCGTTGATCCGGCAGAACATCGCTTGCGTGTTGCGTTGGGCAGGCGGACCGCAACGACTTTGTCCCCATGTCAAGACCCACAAGACCCGCGAGATTGCCCGGATGCTTCTGGAAGCTGGAGTAGAGCGGCACAAATGTGCCACTCTCACCGAGGCGGAAATGCTGGCCCAGGTGGGTGCCCCCCAGGTGCTGATTGCCTATCCCCTGGTAGGGCCGAACCTGCACCGTCTGGTGACATTGCTCCGTCGCTATCCCTCCACACGCTTTGCCACGCTGGTGGACCACCCGCTGACATTGGCAGGACTCTCGGCCAGCATGCAGACCGCTGGGACCGAGGTGGGCGTGTTGCTCGACCTGAATGTCGGCCAGCATCGCACGGGGATGGCGGTGGGACCGGAAGCGGCGGCATTGTACCAGCGGATCTGCCGAAGCCCCGGCGTGCGTCCCGAAGGATTTCATGTCTATGATGGTCACAACAATGCCCCCGAGCCCTCGGAGCGAGAAGCCACGGCCGAGCGGTTCTGGGGCGAGGTTCTGGCGTTGCGGCGGCAGTTGGAAGAGCAGGGTTGTCCCGTCCCACGCCTGGTGGTGGGGGGAACTCCCAGTTTCCCCGTTCATGCTCGCTGGCAACAAGTCCCAGGCCTGGAATGCTCGCCGGGTACATTCGTCTTATACGATGCCGGTTATGGCCAAAAGTACGCTGACCTGGCGGAGCTGATTCCGGCGGCGGTGCTGCTGACCCGGGTCATCAGTCGCCCGCATCCCCGGCGTGTCACCTTGGATCTGGGAACCAAAGCGGTGGCCGCTGACCCGCCTTTGGATCGACGCGTGCGACTCCTGCAGGTGCCGCAGTACACCGTCGTGGCCCACAATGAAGAGCACCTGGTCATCGAAACGGACGCGGCAGAACGCTTTCAGATCGGCGATGTCCTGTATGCTCTTCCGGGACACATCTGCCCCACGGTGGCTCTTTATCCGGAGTTGCTCGTGGTCGAAAACGGTAGCGTGGTGGATCGTTGGCTGGTGGCGGCCCGGGACCGCATCCCGCTCCATTGAGAAGACCACTCCTGGTTACACAGCCAGGCAGGACCACTCTCGGCGCGTGGGCAGAGAAGATTGCTCTCGGCAGCTGGACCGTGACCACAAACTGGGGACAACCATTGGGACATGACCACAAACTGTGGACAACCCTCCGGAACCCATTCAAGCATCAGTCGTGGGAAGGTTCGTGGGGGCAGCGGTGCGAGTCAGAGCCTGGCGCACCGCCTGCAATAGTTTGTCGATGCTGAAGGGTTTTTCCACAAGGAGTTGCTGCGACGCAACCTGTTGAAGTTTCTCCGAGGCAGCACCGGTGTAACCCGAAACAAACAGGATGGGCAGAGTGGGGCGAAGCGAGTGGATCAGCGCCGCCAGTTCTGGACCATTGCGCCGAGGCATGAGCACGTCTGAAAGGACCAGATCGAAGCGGTTCGGGTCGCGGCGGAACATCTCCCAGGCTTCTTCGCCATCGCCTGCTAGGGTGACAATAAAGCCAGCTTGTACCAACACCAGACGGATGAACTCGCGCACCGCCTCTTCATCTTCCACCACCAGAATGTGAGGGGAAGAGGGCTCCGCTGCGGGAGGTTCCGGTGGGCGTGGCTCCTGAGGCTCCTGCGCGGGAAGAGGTGAGGTACATTCCGGCTCGGCGGTGGCGATGACTTCCGGTTGCCATCGACCCAATCGCTGCCGCACATGAGTGATGTCCAGGAGTACCCGGACATAGTGGGTCAGTACACCGTGGGTGTCCCGTAGAGGAGTCAGGCTGAGCAGGTTGAACCACAGGGTGCCATCCTTGCGCTGCTGCACCAGCTCGACCAGGGCCGACTGTCCGTTGCGGATGGCAGCACGCACTTCCTCCAGCCCCGGTTGATCCCGATACCGGCCGCTGAAGATCCGGCAGTTCTGCCCGAGCAGTTCCTCACGGCTGTAACCGGTCAAAAGGATGACCGCCCGATTGACATAGACGATCGGCTCATGGGTCTGCCGTTGATCCGTGATGATGATCCCGGTGGAGAGGGCGTCCAGAGCTTGACGCAGCAGATGGACCTCGGCTTCGTCCGGTTGCGGTGGGGGAATATCGCGGAACAAGCACAAATGGATGCCGGGCAGGATGTGGGCTTGACACCGGGTCTCAGCGTGGAGGGTTTGTCCCGCCGCGGTCAAGGCACGCCATAAACCTTGACAGGTACGCTGGTCTAAAAAGGTTTGCCAGCGGGACCGAATCTGGGGCCGATCGTCCGGAACCGTCAGCTCCTCGACCGTCCGCTGGAGCAACTCCTCATGAGAGTAACCGAGCAGGCGTAGGGCTGCCGGATTGGCCTCCACGCAGCGGCGGCTATCGTCGAGCAACAATATCCCCTCCGGCGCATGCTCGAAGATGGCCGGGAAAAGCCTAGCATCTGCTGGGCTTGGGGAGATGACTCCGCCGGGAGATAGAGCGCTCATACTCCAACCGGCTTCATCCGCCGGAGCCTCTTGGCCGAGAAATCATCTGCTTTTCACACTATACCTTAGATTGCGATCATAGTCATACTGTTGTCTCTTTTCGGGGTGTAACTCCCTCGTGTATTACTCACGTTCTCAGGAAAAGGCAAGTTAGGTCATTCAAGAAATTATGTGAATGTATGACCACTGGCATGTTTGGGGCTCTGCTTTTCCCTAGGCCGCCTGGAACAATCGAGAGCACCCCTGGCACCACATTCTGAGGGTACTCAAGGGATGATGGATATCAGGAAGGCCGATCCTTAGCGATGAGGCGTTATTTTCCCCTCAGGATCCGAGGGTGAGCCGTTGTTTCTCTATCAGGATTATCGGTGGAATGGGGCGGTTTTCTCCGGGGATTTGCCGACGATACTGACGGGACATGGTCACAATCTGGGTGTTGTTCCGAGCGAAAGGGTGTCAGAGGCGGGAAACCAGGATGATCATGGAAAAGGGGATGAGGGTGTAGCGGCTACCCGGTTCGATGACCGGGCCTTGCTCTTCCGGGATGAAGTCGTCGGGGCTGGGCAGTGCAGTGTCCACAACGCGGTGCCAGGGTCGGCGGGTAGGAGATGGGGGGATGCGGAAGTGTAAGGGTTGCTCCCAGGCATTCATGGCGACGTAGAAGTCGGCATCGATGCGGTAGTCGGCATCGTATTCGCGGCCGGTGAAGCGTCCGTCCAGGGCAAAAGCGAGGGAGCGGGAAGTGGGGGAGAAGTCGGGCTGGTATGGTTCCACGCCGTGCCAGTGGATGTCCGCCAGCCCCGGGTAAACGTCGGGGGGTGTGGGGGGCAGGTGGCCCGGATGGGCGCGGAGTCCTGAAAGCCCTGCCTCTTCCGGTCGTACAGGGCCGGTAGGGGGGAAGGGACCGATCGGATGGTGGCGTAACTCCACCCCATGGAGCGGCCCGACGAAGAACCGCCGGCGTCGCAGAACCGGGTGCCGCTTACGCAGCCAGATCATCTCACGCACAAAACGTAAAAAATCCTTGTTTTGCTCGGCCAGTTCCCAATTCACCCAGGAGATGTCATTGTCTTGACACCAGGCATTGTTGTTCCCCTTCTGGGTCCGCAGGAATTCATCGCCGGCCAGGAGCATGGGAACGCCTTGGCTGATCAGAAGAGTGGCTATGAGATTGCGGACCTGGCGCCGCCGCAGAGCTAACACGGCCGGATCCTCGGTTTCGCCTTCCACGCCGCAGTTCCAGGAGTAGTTGAGATCGGTGCCGTCCCGGTTGTTCTCGCCGTTGGCCCAGTTGTGTTTCTGGTTATAGCTGACCAGATCATGAAGAGTGAAGCCGTCGTGGCAGGTGATGAAGTTGATGGAGTGGCGGGGGAGTCGTCCGCTGCTCTGGTAGATGTCGGCACTGCCACAGATGCGGGAGGCGACACTTCCGGCCCACCCCGGTTCTCCACGCCAGAAGCGGCGGACTTCGTCCCGATAGCGGCCGTTCCATTCGCTCCAGCGTCGGCCGTAGGGGAAGGTTCCCACCTGATAAACGCCGGCGGCATCCCAAGGTTCGGCGATCAATTTGGTATCGGCCAGTATGGCATCCTCGGCAATACTTTCGATGACGGGGGGTTCCACCATCAGGCGTCCTTGCCGGTCGCGTCCCAGGATGCTGGCCAGGTCGAAGCGGAAGCCGTCCACGTGCATCTCGCCGACCCAATACCGCAGGCAGGTCATGATCAGGTCCCGGACCACGGGGTGGTTACAATTGACCGTGTTACCGCAACCGGAGTAATTCAGGTAACGTCCCTCGTCATCGAGCAGGTAGTACAACTCGTTGTCCAGGCCCCGGAAGGAGTAGGTGCGGCCGCGATCATCTCCTTCGCCGGTATGATTGAAGACGACGTCGAGGATCACCTCGATGCCGGCGGTGTGGAGGGCCTTCACCAGGTCGCGGAATTCCCGATTCTGTCCATGCTGGCGTGCGGAGGCGGCGTATGCTGCCTTGGGAGCGGCGAAAGCGATCGGGTTGTACCCCCAGTAATCCACCAGGCGTTCGCCGGTCTGCGGGTTGACAAAGGGGCAGTTGCATTCATCGAATTCAAAGATCGGCATCAGTTCGACGGCCGTGATGCCCAGCCATTTGAGATAGTCGATCTTTTCGATCAAGCCGCGGAAAGTGCCGGGGTGCTGGACACCGCTGGACGGATGGCAGGTGAAACCACGCACATGCAATTCATAGATGATGGTATCTTCCAAGGGTGTGAGCGGTGGGGCGTCGTCGTCCCAGTGGTAGCGTCGGCTGTAATGGACCAAGCTGCGGCGGCTGGTCCGTTGTGGGTCCACCTCGCAGGTGCCTGCCCAGACGGCACCGTCGGAAAGCATGGTGGCGGCGGGGTCCAGCAGCAGGCGGGAGGGATCGAAGCGGGTGCGGGGCGTGCGTGGGCCATCCACCCGCCAGCCGTAGCGAAACGTGGACGGCAGACCGCCGACCTGCACATGCCACATATCCCCCGTGCGATGCCAGCGGGCATTCAACTCGATTTCCGCCAGAGGTTCGTTCTCGGTTTCCGGCAGAATCACCAGGACCACTTTCGTTCCGTGCCGGCACATCAGCACGAAATTGTGTCCTTCCGGATGATAGGTCACCCCTAAGGGCATGGGCCGTCCGCGGCTGATGGTCAAATTGTGGGGCTTCATGATCCGTTCATCAGGCTCCGGTCGGTACCGCCGATCATACCTCGGCTTGTGCCGAGAGGGACTGTTCTAGCCGGGGATTGTCGCCCAGTCCATGAGGAAGATATGGGGCGGCGTCGGCGGGAAAATCCCCTGTGATCCCGGCTGGTGACCGGCATGGTAAGGCTTCCCGGTGACCACCATGCCGACGTGTACGGACACCGGTCGCAATGACGCCGTGTCGGAATGGTGC
>Ga0209017_10000272_pt1 | contig 52977 bp, 46 predicted proteins | sample YNPBryunderm2012_FD_185812 | JGI IMG/M metagenome (GOLD analysis project Ga0209017, IMG submission 185812) | Anoxygenic and chlorotrophic microbial mat microbial communities from Yellowstone National Park, USA - YNP Bryant MS undermat 2012... ... | reverse complement strand
ATTAGCCATAGAAACTTAACGGAAATGGGAAAAGGGCAAGGTGAAACCAGCCGGCAGGCTGAGTTTAAGAGAGGGCTTCTAAAAATTGAAAGTATTCTTTGGGCTACGCTTATTCTGATTATTTCTTTATCGGTTTTTTATTTCTATCATAAAGAAAAGGCTTCAGATTGTCGGAAAAGTATTTCTCGTCTTATCAAGGAAGAAAAAGATTATTATAAAGACTCGGCTATTTATTTAATTGATTATGTAAATTTACCCTGTCGCCCTTTGATCGATTATGCAGCCTTAAAATCAAACTCTAACCTAAGGATAATCTTCATGTTCAAACCTGATTTTACTGATTCAGATATTCAAAACTTCGTTAGAGTTTTTGACATAGGTATGCCTGTTGATATCAGACGTATGGATAAAAGGTGGCAGAATGCTTATTTAAGGTGTAATAAAAATAAATGGGGTATAAGATTAAATTTTCTTATTTATATAATTGATGGCAAAATTGTTGAAATAAAAGGTTTTTAGATGAAAAAAACTCTATTTTTACAGATTTTGGTAATATGGCTGTTTCTTGGCATTTTGGCTCTTGAAAAGATACCGCAGGCAGAGCTGAAATTGGTTAGTTCTTTCCCCTCCCAAGAGATTTTTTTCAGGTCCTTTCCCATAATAGATGTTGATAATGATGGTTGTATTTATGCGGTAGATAATCGGGAGCACTTTGTATTTAAGTTTAATAAAGATGGTGACCTATTGTTTAAATTTGGTGGATTGGGTCAGGGGCCGGGCGAATTACAGTGGCCAAGTAAAATTTCCGTTGATCAAAAGACAGGCGAAATAATGATCAAAGACAATAACGGAATTGAGGTATTTGATGCGAAGGGGAATTTTGTCCGTCGGATAAGGACTTTTACGGGAATTAATAATTTTTATGCTGGCTCTTCAAAAATATTAGCTTTAGTGACGATACCAGGGGAAAAAAGCCTGGTGAATGTGTATGATTATCATGGAAATCTAGTTCAATCAATTGGTCAAAAATATAATTTAGAATATTCATTAAGCAAAGAGATCTCACCGTACCTTTTAGATCAAATTGTCAATGCGGGGTCTGTCCTCTCCGATGGTGAGCTTATTTATTATGTATCTTATTTGTTCGGAGAAATTAAGACATTTGATTTCTCGGACCGGGTTATTCTGGAAAAGAAGTTAACGGGGGTAAACGGCCTGGAAAAATATCGCGAAAGATACAGGGAAATGATTTTTAAGTATGGTCTGAAAAAAAACAAAGATGGTACCGTTACCAACTGGCGGATTATAAATGATGCCTGTTTGGATGGAGATTATTTATATCTTTTAATGTTAGGCTATGTGACAGGGGGCAGATATGAAATTTTAGCCGTAGATAAAAAAAGTTTAGAAATTAAAAAAAGATTTGTTCTGCCTAAAGGCTTTGTGCCTGAATTTATAAGGAGCGTTAGGTTAAACAATAAATTAAACTTTGTAGTTTCTTTTCAAGAGGAATCGACAGGTTATTATTTGATAGGAATCTTAAAAGAGGAGGGTAAAAGATGAAAGGTTTAAGAATTTTTCTGATTTTATTTTTATTTTGCGCCTCAACAATAGCGTTTTTCGTTTCCCGGGGTTCTGGGCAGGCTGGTGGAGGGAATATTTTTTGCAAAGATGTTTTTCCGGGGACATGTACTCAGGGAGGGTGCGGAGCACAATCCGGGTGGCAGGCACAAGAATGTGTAATTTATTGCACCAAAGACAAAAATGGATTTTGGAATACCATAACCTGCGAGAGACCACAGGCGTATTAGCCTGGTTCCGTTTCTGGCTATATCTACAATAATCTATATTAGTTATGAATTAGAAAGTCTTTTCAGCTTTCTATTTCCAGTTTTTCTAAATAAAGGTCACGGCCGCTTATCAGTTCCATGTCCTTGGAGCCGCAGAAAGGGCAGGCGTAAGAGAAGGATTCATCCATGATGTTTTTAGCCGTGATTTCTTTTCCACAACCGTGGCATTTAAATTTTATTTTAGTGACTTTAATCTCCAGCCTGGCTTTGTCGGCGATGGTACCCTTTTTATAGCTGTGAAAGGCCGAGCGAAAGAGCTCGGGTACCACACCGGAAAGCTCGCCAATCAGGACTTTGACTTTGGTTACTCTGGTGGCTCCGGATTTTCTGGCCTGCTCTTCTATTATGGTAAAAAGGTCAGCCACAATGGACATCTCATGCATTTTTTACCCGCCTCTTTTCCAGTTCTGACTCTAAAAAGGCACAGAGCTCCTCAATTCCCTCCTCGGTGACGGCCGAGGTCTCGAAGACTTTAAGTTTAGGGTTAATTTCCAGAGCTTCTTTAACAACTCTTTCCCGGTCAAAAGGCAGATAAGGCAGAAGGTCGCATTTGGTCAGCACAAAAACCTGAGAAGTGATAAAAGCTTCGGGATATTTTTTGGGCTTGTCATCGCCTTCGGGCACGGACAGCAGAACAAACCTGAGGCTCTCTCCCAGGTCAAAACTGGCCGGACAAACTAAGTTACCCACGTTTTCTATGAACAGGAAATCCAGGTCTGCGGGAATCTGGTCAAAAATGCGGGCCAGCATCTTGGCTTCCAGGTGGCAGGCGCCATGGGTGGTAATCTGCCAGGCTGGCAGACCAATTTTTCTTATTCTTTCGGCATCTCTTTCTGTTTCCACATCACCTTCAATTACACCCACGCGGTATTTTTCCTGGAGCTTCTGGCCAATTTTTTCCAGGAGTGAAGTTTTACCCGAACCAGGAGAACTCAGCAGGTTTACGGCCAGGATTTGATGCTCCAGCAGTTTCTGGCGGATGGAGCTGGCAATTTTTTTGTTTGAGCCGAGGATATCTTCTAGCACCAGGACTTCTTTTCTTTTTTTATCCATCACTTCTCACCTTAGCTTTTTCTTAATTTTATCTATTTTTTTCATTATAGCAGAACCAAAACTTCTTTCAGTATTACGAAATTTAAATTCATAACACCAAAAATTCAGCTTATGTTTTCTTTAAAAAAAGCCAGAGCCTGCTCCAGATTCTGCCTGGCGGCCGGCGTCAGCCCTTCACCAACTTCGAACTCGTACCCCTGGATGGCCAGGAGGTAAACTTCAGGGCTGTGGCCGTATAAGCTTTTGGTCAGGTAGACTACTGCTTCAGCCGGCAGGGCATGGGTGGTGAAGGTGAACTTCTTCTGCGGTCTGATTTTTTTGAAGATAAAAGGACGTTTGCCTTTTTTCAGGGCATCAACCACAATCACCTTTTGAAATTCAGAAAAAAGCAGAGTATCTTCCACCTGAAACTGATAGTTGGCTTCCAGCACCAGGCCTTCCAGTTTTTCCTGTTCCAGCCTCTCAATAAAAGCTGGACCCAGACCATCATCCTGGCGTCCCGGGTTGCCTATACCATAAACCAGAATTTTCTTTTTAACTTCGGTCTTCGTGGCTATTTCCTCTTGCGGTCAATAAGCTGACCTTCAGCATTGTAAAGTTCTACTTCGAGGGGCATCTGACCCAGAGCGTGGGTAGCACAGCTCAGACAGGGGTCATAAGCCCGAATGGCTACTTCTACCCGGTTGAGCATACCTTCAGAGATTTCCGGCTTTTCGGCGATAAAGGTTTCAGCCACCAGTCTGACGGCTTCGTTATAAGCCTGGTTGTTGTTGGTGGTGGAAACAATCAGGTTAGCCATGGTGACCTGGTCGTCTTCGTTAATGCGGTAATGGTGGAAAAGCGTGCCGCGCGGAGCTTCAATAAGGCCCACGCCCTCATGTTTCTTTTTGCCTTTTTTAACCAGCTTGTCCCCAAGGATGTCCGGGTCGTTCAGCAGGTCTTTAATCACTTCCGCAGCATGCAGCATCTCAATCAGCCTGGCCCAGTGGCTGTGCAGGGTCATGTTGTTGGGCTTGCCGCCGGTGTAGGCTTTGTATTCCTCAAATTCTTTCTGGGCGCGCGGGCTGGGAATGAAATCGCAGGTGTTGAGCCGGGCAATGGGGCCCACCCGGTACCAGCCTTTTTCCTTGCCCAGTTTTTTGAGGTAAGGGAATTTCATGTAGCTGTAAGTGCGGACTTCTTCTCCGATGTATTCCAGGTAATCCTGATAATCCACGTCGTTAAGAATTTTTCGGCCTTCGGCATCCACCGCCCGCAGGACTCCGTGGTAAAAATCCAGGGCTCCATCCTTACGTACCAGGCTCAGGTGGTTGGAAGGAAAGTTAGCGAAGTTGTCAATGAGGTCCCTGTTTTCCCGGTGGATTTTTTTGAAAAGTTCCACCGCTTCCTGAGCCCACTCAATCATGGTATCTATGTTGAAAGGCGCTGGAGACTTCAGGAAGTAATCTCTTTCTTCTGGGGTCAGGCTCTTGTTGATGCCACCGGGAATGGCGCCGGTGCCGTGGATTTTCTTTCCAGCTGTGGCTTTTATGATTTCCTGTCCAAACTTTCTGAGCAGGACTCCTTTGACGGCGAGGTCTTTATGTGTTTTAGCTACGCCGATAATATTTCTCACCGTGGGGTCAGCATCAAAGCCAAAGAGCAGGTCAGGAGAGGCTAAATGGAAGAAATGAAGGGCATGAGATTGAAGCATCTGGCCGTAGTGCATCAGCCGCCGCATCTTCTCGGCCGTGGGGGGAAGTTTTTCCGGGCCAACGCCAACGATTACGTCCATGGCTTTGGCGCCGGCCAGGTGATGGCTGACCGGACAGATGCCGCACAGACGCTGGACCAGCACCGGGATTTCCCAGTAAGGCCGGCCCTGGACAAACCGCTCAAATCCGCGAAATTCCACTACATGAAAGCGAGCCTGAGCAATCTGGCCTTGGTCGTCAAGGTGGATGGTAACTTTACCGTGTCCTTCAACTCTGGTTACTGGTTCTATGGTAATTTTCTTGGGCATTTTTTTCATCCTTCAATCATATTTTACCAGCTGATAATCGAGCTTCAAAGAACGCCCCTGAATAAGAGCGGTTAAGGCTTCCCAGATGAGGTCGGCATTGGGCGGACAACCGGGCAGGAAATAATCTATTTTTACGATTTCGTGACATGGGTAAACTCGATTTAAGAGAAGCGGTAATTCTTCATCGTCGGGGATGAGGCGATCTTCGGGAGCTACTGTGGGAGAGTTCAGGTAAGCTTCTTCCAGACATTCCCGGAGCGGGATGGTGTTGCGCATGGCTGGCAGGCCGCCCATGATAGCGCATTCACCCACGGAAATTAAAATCCGGCAATTTTTTCTGAAAGCACGAAGAACTTCCACGTTTTCTGCGTTGCAGCAACCGCCTTCTATCAGGCCGATGTCCACCGGCCGGGAAAAATTCTTGAGGTCATCTATGGGTGATTTATCAAACTCAACCAGTTCTATTAAATCCAGAATCCTTTCATCAATGTCCAGTATGGACATATGGCAGCCGAAACAACCGGCTAAGGACGCAGTGGCAATTACTGGTTTACTCATTTTTTACCTCTTCGCTTTTTTCTTCTATCTCACTGCCAATTGGTTTGGAGTCATATTTGCGTTTTCCGATTGGCACCCTGAAACCAACTTCCTTCTTGAGGATGGCGCCCACCGGGCAGATGTCCATGGCTTTCCGGGTTTGTTCTTCGCTCATCCTGGCTGCCAGTTTTCGGTCCACGTTGAGACGCACCTTGCCAGAGCGGTTCTTCATGGCAAAAATTTTCCGGCCATCTTTGGTTTCTATGGCTCTGATGCAGCGCCGGCACTGGACACAGCGGTTATGCTCCAGCAGAAATCTGGGGAAAGCCTCCAGGTCTTTTTTGGGGAAAAGATACGGGAACTGGGGAACCATTATCTGGTAACGGTAGGCCAGGGCCTGAAGTTCACAGTTGCCGCTCTTTTCACAGGCCGGGCAGAAATGGTTGCCTTCGACAAAGAGCATTTCAATGATGGCCTTCCTATAGTCTTCAACTTCAGGAACGGCATTTTCGATAACCATTCCTTCAGTGACCGGCTGAGTGCAGGCAGCCATCCACCGGCCGTTGACCCGCACCGAACAGATGCGGCAGCTGCCCACCGGTTTAAGCCCTTCGAAGTGGCAGAGGATGGGGATGTAAATACCGTTTTCTCTGGCTGCTTCGTAGATGGTTTGACCTCGCCGCCCCTGGCATTCTTTCCCGTCTATGGAAAATTTTATAACCTCAGACATGGTCAGTTTCCTCCTGGAATTTTCTTCCGGTCAGCTCACAGGCTTCAGCTACGGCCTGACCCAGGTCAAATTCTGGGATAAAATCAATTTCTCTGTTGATTCGACTTTCGTAGAGCTCTCTGAAATTGGTTAAGGTGGTTAAAATCGGGTTGGGTGAAGTCTGGCCCAGGCCGCAGCGGCTGGTACTTTTTATGATTTTACCCCAGGCTTCTATTTCTCTAAGGTCCTGATTGGTGCCCTTGCCCGAAATTATTTTCTCAAATTTTTTCTTCAGCAAAACATTACCGGCCCGGCAGGGCACACACCAGCCGCAGCTTTCTTCAATGAAGAAATCAAGAAAATTGCGGACCACAGCGAAAAGGTCACGGCTTTTGTTGAAGATGATTATAGAACCGCCGGTGGCTAAGTCTGAGTAGCAAATTTTGCGGTTGAAGCCGGCTTCAGAGATGCAGTTTCCAGAAGGACCTCCCACCTGAACAGCCAGGGTGTCTCTGGCTCCCACCATCTCCAGCAGCTCTTTTAGGGTCAGGCCGAATTCTACTTCGTAAATCCCGGGCTTTTCGCAATCCCCGGAAACGCTGAGCACTTTGGTACCGGCAGAAACCGGTGTGCCCATGGAACGGAACCAGCTGGCTCCACGAATGATAATCTGGGTAGCAGCGGCCAGTGTTTCCACGTTGTTCACTGTAGTTGGCTGGTTGAGGTAACCTTTCTGCACCGGGAAGGGAGGACGGTCTCTGGGCTCCCCGCGCTTTCCTTCGGCTGATTCAATCAGAGCTGATTCTTCGCCGCAGACATAGGCACCGGCGCCCATTTTTATTTCTATGTCAAAATCAAAGCCTTTTCCGGCTATGTTTTTGCCGAGAATTCCTTCCTCCCGCATTTTTTGCAGGACATATTCAAGATAATTTTTGAGGTATGTGTACTCGTGTCTGAGGTAGAGAAGACCAAGTTTAGCATCCACGGCGTAGCCAGCTATGGCCATGCCCTCAAAAACCATCTGAGGCCTTTCGGTCAGGATGACCCGGTCCTTGAAGGTTCCAGGTTCACCCTCGTCGGCGTTACAGACAACGTAATGTTCATCGCTTTTTTCTTTGCGGCAGAATTCCCATTTAAGCCCGGTTGGAAAGCCAGCGCCACCACGTCCGAGCAGGTTGGCTTTTTTTACTTCTTCAATGACTTCTTCAGGGGTCATTTCCAGAGCTTTTCTGAGGGCCTGACCGGGGTTGTAATCACCAAAAACGACCGGGCCAGGTTTTCTGATGTTGTTCTTAACCATGGCCCGCACCAGCTCGTGACCGTTGGCGCCATCACCAAATTCTTCAACCATTTCCTGAACTGACCTGCCTTCTCGCATCAAGGCCACTATTTTCTTTACTTTTTCCGCCGTCAGTCGAGTGAAAATCACCTCGTTGATAATAGCTGCAGGCTCCTGGTCGTTCATTCCTATACAGGAAGTTTCCTGCAGGGTTATCAATCCGTCAGGCGAGGTCTGTCCGAAGACACAGCCGGCTTCTTTTTCAAAGGTTCTAGCCACCTCTTCTTTTCCAGCCATTTCTGAGGTGATGGAGTTGTTGAGGTAAACCACATATTTCCCTGGTTTTTGAGGGTTCAGGAAGTGATAAAAGGTAATGACACCTTCCACTTCAGCCCGGGAAAGTTTGAGGCTGCGGGCTATCTTGTCAATAGCTTCATCAGGGATAAAACCTTCTGCGTTCTGAATATCTTTAAGAATAGCCAGCAATCTGGTCCTGTTCCGACAATGTTTTTGCAGTATTTTATTTATTAAGTCCATATCAGACCCCTGCATAAAATTAGAACTATTTATATCACAAATGATGGTTTTCTAAAAGACTTGTCTTGTTAATTCAGCACTTATTATTTATAATTCAAGCATGAAAATTGACCTGGAACATATCTGTCGTCTGGCCCACCTGGAGCTAAGCGAAGAAGAAAAGGGATATCTATCGGTTCAGATGGATAAAATTTTAGACTGGGTGGGCGAGCTGGCCAGGCTGGAAACAACCGAGGAGGGAAAATTCAGCCCGGTCGATTTTTGCCTTCGACTGGAAGCCGACTGCATTGAGCCTTCTCTGCCCCTGGAGGAAGTTTTGAGAATGGCCCCGGAGAAAGAAGGCGATTTTATAAAAGTGCCGAAGGTGCTGGTGGGAAAATGAGACTGGTTGAGCTCGGACTGAAGGAATCGGTGGACCTGGTCCAGAAAGGCCAGCTTAAAGCGGAAGAGATGGTTGAAGCTCACATAAAGCATATTGAGGATGTAGATTCAGAAATAAAAGCCTTTCTGACCTTTTGTTTTGAACAGGCCAGAGAAAAAGCCCGTCAGCTTGATCGAAAAAAAGAAAAGGGCCGACTGAGCGGAGCGGTTATAGCCGTAAAGGATAATATTGTCACCAGGGGAATAAGAACTACCTGCGGTTCCAGAATCCTGGAAAATTTTATACCACCTTACAGTGCCACTGTGGTGGAAAGACTCGAAGCGGAAGATGCCATAATAATCGGCAAAACTAACCTGGATGAGTTTGCCATGGGCTCTTCCACTGAAAACTCAGCCTTTTTTCCGACTCGAAACCCCTGGGATCTGGAGAGAGTCCCTGGAGGCTCAAGTGGGGGGTCGGCAGCCGCTGTGGCCGCGTTTGAAGCTATGGCGGCGCTTGGTTCTGATACGGGTGGTTCGGTCCGCCAGCCAGCTGCTTTTTGTGGGGTAGTAGGACTTAAGCCCACCTATGGTCGGGTGTCAAGGTATGGTTTGGTGGCTTTTGCTTCTTCCCTTGACCAGGTCGGAACTTTTGCCAGAACGGTGAAAGACTGTGCTCTGGTAACCTCGGTCATAGCTGGTTTTGACCCCAGGGATTCTACCTCGGCTCAGGTGCCGGTTCCCGATTATGCGGCCGGGCTCGGGAAATCCTACACCCGAATTAAAGTTGGGGTGCTATCCGAATCATCTCTTAAAGGAATTAAGCCCGAAGTTGCCGAAAATTATCATCAGGTTATTTCGGCAATCAGGGAGCTCGGGCTGGAAATTGAGGCTGTAACTTTTCCTTCTTGGGAAGTGGCTTTACCCTGTTATTACATTATTGCCCCATCGGAAGCCAGCTCTAACCTGGCCAGGTATGATGGTGTCCGCTATGGTTTTAGAGCCAGGGCTAAAGACCTATCGGAGATGTATCTCAAGACCCGAACCCAGGGCTTTGGCAGTGAGGTAAAAAGGAGGATTCTGCTTGGAACTTTTGCCTTAAGTTCGGGCTATTATGACGCCTATTACGCTAAGGCGGCTCGAGCCCGCCAGGCTATCACCGCTGAGCTAATGCAGGCTTTTTCTTGTGTTGATTTTATAATTACCCCGACTACACCAGAGGCAGCTTTTAAATTGGGAGAAAAACAAGATCCCATTTCCATGTATCTTCAGGATTATTTTACGGTGGCTGCCAGCCTGGCTGGTTTCCCTGGCCTTTCCCTTCCCTGCGGTCTGACCCGTTCTGGTCTGCCGCTCGGGCTACAGATTTTAGCCAGGCCTTTTTTCGAACAGGACTTGTTTGATTTTGCTTTTTTACTTGAAAAAAAACTTGATTTCAAAAATAATAGAAGTGTACTATTAACCAGAGGAAGGAGGAAGAATGAAAATTAGAAGCCTTTGGTTGTTTGGTCTAATCATGATTATGGTTCTAATCTATGCTGGCTGTGCTCCGGCTCCTGAAAAATCCCTGCTGGATAAATACTTTCATGCCCTGTCGATGAACGACAATCAGACTATGGCTGCCATGGCTTTAGAACCACTGGCCATTGATTATGTAAGCTACCGGATTGAAAGTATCGGTCAGGAACAGGTAGAGCCGGCTCCCCTGCCAGAACTGGCTAAGAAAGAAGCTGAAGCCAAAAAGCGGATGGATGACAATGTTGGTCCTGTGGTCGAAGCTAAAGATGCTCTGGATGCTGCCAAGGACGACCTGGACAATGCCAGAACGGCTGCGGCCAGAGCCACCTTAAAGAAAAAGGTGGAACAGCTTCAGGCTACTTATGATGAAAAGTATAATGCCTACAAAGAATTGCAAAGGCAATACAACGAGGCCAAAGAAGCTACTGCTAAGGAAGAGGAAATGACTTTATTCTCCCTGGGGCTTAAGAGCCTGCCCGGAGTCAGGGAGATGACGGGAAATGTCCATATCAAAGATGTGGTCATCAGCGTCAAGACCAAAGCTGGAGCCGAAAAGAAATACAGGGTAATAATGAAAAAGTACACCCTCAAGGATGAAGCTTCGGGTCGGGCTTTTAATGGCCAGTGGAAAATATTGAGGTTTGTGCCTGTAAGCTGAAGTCAACCAGCTTCTGAATTTCGACTTAAAAGTTAGTTAACCTTATTGACATTTTGTGATTTTCAGCTATAAATAATTTTTCATGCGGCTTGGAAAAGGGGCCGTTAGCTCAGAGGGAGAGCACCGGCCTTTTAAGCCGGGTGTCGCTGGTTCGAGTCCAGCACGGCTCATTTGCGCCCCTGTCGTCTAGCCCGGCCTAGGACATCGCCCTTTCAAGGCGGCAACACGGGTTCGAATCCCGTCGGGGGCGCTTATTTTTTTTAAACGTTTTTCTTCTTGGTTTTGCTGGTTGACTGATTAAATGACAGAATGGTGGAAAAGAACCTATTCAAAAGTAAATGATTTTTTCAGGAAGAGCTCAAGGCAGGTGTCAACCACCCGGGAGTCATAAAGTATTCCCCGATTAGCTTTTATCTCATCCAGGGCTTTATCCAGGCCAAATGAGGGTCGGTAAGGTCGATGAGAAGACATGGCCTCTACCACATCAGCCACAGCCAATATTTTAGCTTCGGGCAGAATCTGGCCATCCTTGAGTCCCTGAGGATAACCACTGCCATTGACCCGCTCGTGATGCTGCAGGACTATCTGAGCAATGGGCCAGGGAAATTCGATGTTTCTAAGGATATCATAACCGGCTTGGGGATGTGTCTTAATGATAGTGTATTCCAGGTCAGTAAGTTTGGTAGGTTTACTCAGAATTTCGGCCGGCACGTAAATCTTACCAATATCGTGAATTTCTGCAGCAAACCTGATGCCCTCAATCACAGATTCGGGCATCTTGAGTTCTCTGGCAATAGCTTCGGCAAGTTTAGCCACCCGCCGCTGGTGGCCGGCAGTATAGGGGTCGCGCATTTCAATGGTGGTGGAAATGGCCTGGATTGTGCCTTCCAGGGTGCGCTTTAGACGGGCCCAGCTTTCCTGGAGCTCTTGTTCTGCCTTTTTCCTGACTGTTATGTCTCTGAAAACTATGACCTGACCCCCGCTTCTATCTTGTTCTCCAGACAGGGAAGTTAAGCTCAGCTCAATCGGAATTTCCTGGGCTCTTCTGGAAATGAGGGTTGATTCAGACGTTTCAGAAACACCTAAAAGATGGTTCCCAGTGGCTTTTCCCTTGAGCTGGAAAACTTTTTCCAGCTCCTGACCTAAAGCTTCAATTTCTGACCAGCCGGTAATTTTCTGGGCTGCCAGGTTGATAAAATTCACCCTTCCCTGTGGGTTAATCACTATTATGCCGTCGTCGATACTCCTGAGGATCGTTGATAGCCATTGCTCTTTTTCTTTAAGGAGAAGTTGCATCCGGGCCTTGTAAAGGGCTGTTTCTATAGTTAATTCCAGCTCTCTTTCTTCGAAAGGTTTGATCAGGTAGCCAAATGGCTCAGTCAGCTTAGCTCTTTCAAAAGTCAGGTCATCAGCGAAAGAGGTGATGTAAACTACAGGGATGTTGTGCTCTTCCCAGAGGATTGAAGCCACAGCGATACCATCAACATTTCCCTTAAGAACGATGTCCAGTAAAGCCAGGTCAGGCTTTCTTTGGGTGATGCTGTCGAGAACGGCTTCTCCAGTCTGAACCACGTCGGTTACTTCATAACCCAGAGTTCTGACCATGTTGTAGAGGTCGCGGGCTACCAGATTTTCGTCTTCGACTATAAGAAGGCGGGCCTTACTCATGATGGTTATTGGGTTTCTTTTATTTTATTATACACATGTTAATCATCCTGACAAAATTAATTTTTCCCATATACTTTATTATTGTCCCTATTATTCTCTCCGGCCGGAAAGGAAACAATAGCCGTTGCTCCCCGACCCAATTGGGCCTTAAGATTGAATTTTCCTCCAAGTTGAGTTGCCAGAAGATTGACTATCTCCAGACCGAAGCGGCTTTGAACCGGAGGTTGAAAGCCCCGGCCGTCATCAGTCACTTGGAGCAGAAAATCAGGTCCTTTCCGGAGAAACGAGACTTCTATTCTGCCTTTCTGTCCCGGGGAGAAAGCGTGTTGAAGGCTGTTGGTGACCAGCTCAGTAAGAATTAGACCTAAAGGAATGGCCAGGTCAACCGTTAAAGGAGGACTTTCGATTGAAAGAGAATATGACAGCCCGGCACTCTGAACACTGAAAATTTGAAAGAGATGAATCAGCAGGTGTTCAGCGTACTCGCGAAAATCGATGGAAGCCAGGTCCTTTTCACGATAGAGCCTCTCATGAACCAGGGCCATTGAATGGATGCGGTTCTGACACTCTCTGAGTGCAGTTCGGGCTTCGGGGTCTTTCAAATAGCCGGCCTGGAGGTTGAGCAACGAGGAAATTATCTGCATGTTATTTTTTACCCGATGGTGGACCTCTTTCAGGAGAATTTCTTTTTCTCTGAGAGAAGCTTTAAGAGCATCTTCAGCTTTTTTCCGGTCGCTGATGTCCCGGACGTATTCAATTACACCTTTAAGCTGTCCTGTTTTATTGTCCACAAGAGGAAAAGCAAAAAGCTCTAACCAGCCGGTTATCTCTCCTCCCGGCCCGATTTTGGGCACAGTTTCACTGGCCGGGGCTTTGGTTTTCAAGGTTCTCAGGCTCGGGCAGGGGTGGCAGTAGCTGTTGCGGCCATGGTAGGCGAGATGGCACTTTTTACCCACCAATGGCATGGCGTGGGCATACCATTTTTCCATGGCCGGGTTGACTTGAATGATATTAAGTTCGAGGTCAAGGATGGAGATTCCATCCTGAATGGAGGCAAAGGAATCAATCAGAAGCTTTTCTGTTTCCCGCCTTTGTTCTTCAGCCAGGTTCTTCTTGATGACCAGAGCCGACTGGTTGGCCACGAAAGTTAAAAGCTGAAGATGCTTCTGGTTATACCGGACTCCTTCCGTGTAGCTTTGAACTACCATCACCCCGAAGATTTCATCCCGGTATTTTAGAGGGGCTCCAAGCCAGTCCACAGAAGGGGCTCCGATGGACTGAACTTTTCCTTCAGCTTTCAGACGGTCGAAAACTTCAGGTGAAGCCAGAAGAGGGGTTCCGGTCTTCAGTACATACTCGGTTAAGCCTTTTCCCGGTGGACGAGGCAGGGGTGGCTCATCATATTCATCTACGAAATAAGGGAAAGAAATTAATCCGGTTTTCTGGTCGTAAAGGGCAATGTAAAAGTTTTCAGCCGGGAGAAGTTTTTTTATAATTTCATGGATGGATCTGAACAACTCAACCAGGTTGTCAGTTTCCACGCTCAACCTGGAAATCTCATAAAGAGCTTGTTCCAGCCTTTTATCTGGGCTGGTTTCAACGATTGGGTTAAGCACACCTAGCCGGTATTCCTTTGCTTCAGGTTTAACCCTTAACTTCAGGGACTGGTCCGTGACTTCAATATAATCCTCGCTTCCAGTTTTAAGCCTGTAGCTAATGATAGCTTTATAATTTCTGGATGCTTTTGCTATTGACCAATCCGCCCGGGAGCGGTCGTCTGGATGGATTCTATCCAGCCATTTCCTGTAATCAAGCCAGCCAGCAGAGGCCTCTTTCAGGTCGATTAAAGAAGCAAGGTCTTCCGACAGGCTGATTTTCTTATCGGTAAGGTCCAGAAGGTAAAAATAAATTTTTGGGTTCTGATTTGGTTCAGAACTCAATTTTTCTACTCCATCCAAGCGATTATCATAATATTATGAAAAAAATTTTTTGTAGTAAACAATTTTTTCTGGATGGCTTAGAGTTCTGAAAAAAGTTTGACCTGATTTCTGCCTGCTTCTTTGGCAGCGTACAGAGCCAGGTCGGCTTTCTTCAGTAGGTCTTCTGGCCCTTCGGCATCGTCAGGGAAAATGGCCAGGCCCAGGCTGGCCGTAACTTTTATGGGCTGACTTTCTATGGTCAGCGGCTGGTTGAAAGCATGTATGATTCGTTGGGCTACCTGGAATCCGCCTTCTTCTGAGTTGAGTTCGCTGAGCAGAACGGTGAACTCGCCTCCACCGAAACGGGCCAGAGTATCTACCTTCCTGACCTGTTCTTTTAGCCTTTTGCCGGCTTCAATCAGCACCAGATCTCCAAAGGAGTGGCCATAGGTGTCGTTTACCAGCTTAAAAAAATCCAGGTCCAGCATTATAAGACCCACCTTCAGATTTTTTCTCCTGGCTTGCTCCAGGCTTATTTTCAACCGGTCATTGAAAAGCATTCTGTTAGGAAGTTCGGTCAGGGCGTCATGAATTGCCAGATAGCTTAGCCTTTCTTCCTGAATCTTTCTCTGGGTAATGTCTCTGAAGACCAGAACCAGGCCAGCCAGTTGATGGTTTTCGTCCTGAATAACTGAACTTTTGAGTTCAACCGGGAGGTTGCCGGAATTTCTTACCAGGTAGAAATCCTGGTCAGCGGAAAAGCCCAGTTTAAGCCTTTCCAGATTAAGCCCTTCGATTTTTCCGGTCAGTCCTTCTCTCACCAGGAAGATTTCTTCAAGGCGCCGGCCTTTGACTTCAGTTAGAGTCTTTTCCAGTAATTTTTCGCCTACCGGGTTAAGGAAATTGACAAAACCTTCGGCGTCTGTAGAAAGTACACCGTCGGTGATGCTAGTCAGGATGGCATTCAACCAGCGGCGCTGCTCGCGGTTTTTGATTTCCACCTGGTGTTTGTAAAGGGCCAGTTCTATGGCCACCAGGAGTTCTTTTTCTTCAAAGGGTTTTAGCAGGTATCCAAATGGTTCAGCCGAAGTTGCCTTAATCAGGGTATCCTCGTCAGCATAAGCTGTCAGATAGACCACCGGGATGGAAAATTTATTCCAGATTATGGAAGCAGCTTCAATTCCATTCATCTCACCTTTAAGTCTGATATCCATCAGCACTAAGTCAGGCGAGCTCTGTTTGACCTTCTCCAGGGCCAGTTCGGCGCTTTCCACCACTCCGGCTGATTGATAGCCGAGGTTTTTAACCATTTGTTCAATGTGGCGAGAGATGAGCAGTTCGTCTTCGACAATCAGTATAGCTTTGCCCTTCATTTTTTTTCTTTGTTGATTACCATTCTGCTAAGCAGGCCGGTCTTCTTGTGAAGGAAGTGGTGGGCGGTACTGGGTTCGAACCAGTGACCTCCGGTTTGTAAGACCGACACTCTGCCTCTGAGCTAACCGCCCTTGGTCTAACTTAAGACTAAGTTATGAGAAATAAATGTCTTTGTCAAGACAGTGCTGCCCGGAAACTCAGTAAGGGACTACTGAATAATCAAGGCCAGTTTTTAGGGGGTTGAGGTCTGGTTGACATAAATAGCCTGATATGTTAAATTTAACATCCTATTTTTATCCCCCGGAAAGGTGACGACAAATGTATGCAGTTATTAAATCAGGTGGAAAGCAGTATCGAGTTAAGGAAGGAGATATCCTTTCGGTTGAAAAGCTCGAGGCTGAGAAAGGTCAGGTTGTGGATTTTGACCAGGTCCTTCTGGTGGAAGATGGAGATAAAATTCAGGTCGGGACTCCCTGCCTGACAGGAGCCCTGGTCAGAGCTGAAGTCCTTGAGACTTACAAAGACGATAAAGTTATAGTTTTCAAGAAGAAAAGACGAAAGGGGTATCGACGAAAAAAGGGTCATCGCCAGTTGTTGACCAAAGTCAGGATAACCGGTATTTACCCGGAAGGAAGCCAGGCGGTTGTCGGGGAGAAAACCGAAGAGAAGAAAGAAACTAAAGCGGCCCCCAAGAAAGCCAGAAAGAAAGAAACAGCTAAAACGGGGGAAAAGTTGACTGCATCTAAAACTACTAAACCCAGAAAAACCGACAAGAAAAGCAGCGGAAAAACTGCTAAGGAGGAATGACCATGGCTGGGAAAAGGTCAGGAGTTAATGGAAGAGATTCCAATCCCAAGTACCTGGGAGTGAAAAGATACGGCGGCCAGCTGGTCAATGCCGGCTCAATTCTGGTTCGTCAGCGTGGGACGCCTTTCAAACCGGGAAAGAACGTCGGCCGCGGCAGTGATGATACCCTCTTTGCTCTGGTCAGGGGCATAGTCAAATTCGAGGATAAAGGAAGGATGGGCAAGTTTGTCTCGGTTATTCCGGTGGAGGAAACAGCCGAGGCCACCTCTTAAAATGGGAGTGACTCCCGAATTTGGTATTCTCTTTTCGGTTGAAAGGAAAATCCTGGTTTTTTGTGGTTTTTCTCCATCCTTAATAATTTTCTTGCAAAGGGACGGCTTTGTTTATTGACCAGGTCCGGATAATTGTAATTGCCGGTAAAGGGGGCGATGGTTGTGTCAGCTTCCGTCGAGAGTATCGAGTTCCCAAAGGTGGCCCTGATGGTGGGCGCGGAGGCGACGGCGGCCATGTTTATCTGGTCAGCGACCCCAACCTTAACACTCTTGCCTACTTTCGTTATCATCCGATAAACAAAGCTAAGAAAGGAGCTCCCGGCCAGGGTTCTAACAGACAGGGGAAAAGAGGAAAAGACCTTTACCTGAAAGTGCCGGTGGGTACGGTGGTCAAGGATGCGGTGACCGGTGAAGTTCTTTATGATTTTCTTAAACCTGGCGAGGTTTTTCTGGCAGCTCGAGGAGGTCGGGGAGGAAGGGGCAATGCTTCATTTGCTACTCCTACCCATCAAACTCCCAGGGAATTTGAAAAGGGTAAGCCAGGAGAAGAAAAAGAGCTTATTCTGGAGCTCAAACTAATAGCCGATGTCGGTCTGGTGGGTTTCCCGAACACCGGAAAATCAACTCTAATTTCCAGAATTTCAGCGGCTAAGCCACTAATTGCAGATTATCCTTTTACCACTTTAACTCCCAACCTCGGAGTGGTGGATGTGGGGGAGGAAATAAGCTTCGTAGTGGCCGATATTCCCGGCCTGATCGAAGGGGCCCATCAGGGGTACGGACTGGGTATCCAGTTTCTGCGGCACGTGGAAAGAACCAGAGTACTAGTGCATTTAATTGATGTTTCCCCCTACTCGGGTCGGGACCCGGTCCGCGATTACCAGGTTATTCAGAATGAGCTTAAAGCTTTCAATCCTGAACTTCTTAGAAGAAAGCAGGTGATAGTAGCTAATAAAATCGACCTGCTCGGGGACGACCGGAAACGTCTGACTGCGGTAAAAAGACTGGCTGTTAGAGAAAAAAGACCATTTGTGGCCATTTCGGCCAGGACAGGTGAAGGGGTAAAAAAACTGGTGGGACTTCTGGCCAGGCTGATTGAGGAATTAAAAGAGAGTGAAAAGGATGCTCCTACCGGTGGAACAGATGGAGATAAAAAATGAAACATCTGACCGGGCTGTTTGGAGGAACGTTCAATCCTATTCACAACGGCCATCTCCAGGCAGCCGAAGCTGTGATGGCGGCTCTGCCTCTGGACCGCATTCTGTTTATCCCGGCTTACATTCCGCCTCATAAAAGTTCTCAAGAGGTGGCTCCGGTTGAGCACCGTCTCAGACTGGTGGAGATTGCCTGTCAGGGGAAGGAAAGGTTTCAGGTTTCAGATATCGAGGCCAGGAGGCCCGGTCCGTCTTATTCAATAATCACCCTGCATCGACTTAAAGACATTTATCCTGAAGATAAATTTTTTTTCATAGTGGGGTCGGACGCTTTTCTGGAAATAGATACCTGGAAAGATTATGATCAGCTCTTTAGAGAATGTTCTTTTGTGGTTGTCAGCCGACCAGGATTCGGGTTAGAATTGTTGAGCAAGGTGCTTGACAGAATTAAACCTGAGAGGGTGATTGACCTGAGGATAGTCGGGCAACTGGACCGGAAAAAGCTTCTTTCCGGCGGCCTTTTTATTCTTGAGGCCCGGACACCGGATATTTCTTCCACCGAAATCAGAAGACGGGTGCGAACTGGCCTGAGCATTAGAGGACTGGTACCTGAAGGTGTGGAAGCCTACATTCAAAATAACAATCTTTATCGTTGAGGTTAAGATGACTGAATTCCAAAAGAACGCCAGAAAATTTAGCAAACGAAATCTGCCCAGAGCCGTAAAGCTTTTAATTAAAGTCAGTCTGGCCAAAAAAGCTGAAGACCTGTGTGTCCTGGACCTGAGAGAGTTAACCAGCTTTACCGATTTTTTTATCATCATGCATGGTAATTCTTCAAGACAGAACGTAGCCATTTATGAGAGCATTGAAGAGGAACTGGCTAAAGAGAAGATAAAGCCATTCGGGGTTGAAGGTCTGGAAACTGCCGAGTGGATTCTGCTGGACTACGGGGATTTTGTGGTTCACATTTTTTCCAGAAGGGCCAGGGATTTTTACTCTCTGGAAAAACTCTGGGCTGACGCTCCCCGGTTGGATTATTAAAAATATTAGAAAACTGTCAACTTTTTCTTGACATTTATCTCACAAATAATTATCTAATTAAAACCTGATTAGATGGAAATAATTTTCTTGTGGCCAGGAAAGACAAAAAATCGTTACCTCAGATTTTTACAGGAAGATTATTTAGCCAAGATAGAACTCCTGGCGCGGGTCAGACTGGTGGAGACGGCTGCGGCCAAAGGATTAGATGAAAAACATCCGGAACTGATTATGGAAAAAGAAGCCCGGGGTCTTGAAAAATATCTCAAGGATGGCTATATTATCTGCCTTTCAGATAAAGGAAAGGAGCTGACCTCAGAGGAATTGGCCCGGCTGATTGAGCAGCAAGCGGCGATTTCTTCGAGGAACCTCATATTTTTGGTGGGAGGTTTTCTGGGGCTGGCGCCCCGGCTGATGGCCAAAGCCGATTTGAAGCTGTCGCTATCCCGGATGACTTTTTCCCATGAACTAGCCAGGGTAGTCTTGCTGGAGCAGGTCTACCGGGCTTTGAGTTTAATCAAAGGATACTCATATCCAAAATGAGAGGGGGTTAAATGCCTGCAAAACTCAAGCTAAGTAAAAAAGAAAAAGAAGAATTCAAAAAGCTGCTGCTGGACAGGAAAAACAGCATAATCAAGAAGCTCAGCCAGTTTTACAATGAAAGCAAAGAAATTGAGACCAGTACCGCTCTGGACCTGGTGGATAAGGCTGAGACTTCCTACACCAAAGAATTTTTGCTCGGGCTGACTGATAGCGAGCGGGATCAGTTGGCTTTGATTGATCAGGCTCTGGAAAGACTGGAAAAAGATGAGTTTGGCCTGTGTTTAATCTGTCATAAGGAAATTAGTCAGAAGAGATTAAAAATAATCCCCTGGGCACCCTATTGTATTGATTGCCAGGAAAAAAAGGAGGGAGAAACCCGGTTAAAGTGAAATTCCGGGAAAAATTAAACTGGATTTTGCATCCACTGTTAACGGTAATTTTCCCTTCATTCTGCCGGCTCTGTCAGCAGCCATTACTGAAGCCAGCTGAAAAGCAGGTTTGCTCTGGTTGTCTGGAAAAACTGGAAATTCATCATGGGTCTTGCTGTCCGATTTGTGGCCGTTTTTATTACTACCCAGATAAAGAAGCTGGGTGGCCATGCGGGGATTGCCTCAAAGAACCGCCGCCGTTCGCCAGGCACTGCTCTCTGGGGCCTTACTCCGGTCGGCTGAAGGAGGCGGTTATTCTTTTTAAGTATAGAGGCAACGAAGGACTGGCCCGGCCCTTAGCCTTTGTTCTTTATAAAGAGCTGCTAAGGAGCAATTTATTGGCGGGAGTGGAATTGATAGTCCCGGTACCCCTCCATCGAAAAAGAGAAAAGGCCAGAGGCTTTAACCAGGCTGAGCTTCTGGCCCGGGAATTAGGAAAATTCTGCGGAATTCCAGTAGAGACAAGGGCCCTGTTAAAAATTAAAAACACTCCGGCCCAGGTCTCTCTGGAAGCGGAAAGCCGGAAGCTGAACCTGCAGGAGGCTTTCCTTGCAAAAAAGCCAGAAAGAATTGCGGACAGGGTAATCCTGCTGGTTGACGATGTTTATACCACCGGCTCAACACTTAAGGAATGCTCGGCTGTACTTCTTAAGGCCGGGGCCAGAGAAGTGAGAGCTGTAACTCTGGCCAGGGCCTGAAAATAAAAAACCCCGTCCGGTAGGGACGGGGTTTGAAGGTCTTTGCTGGAGATTTACTTTGAATTCTTTTCGCCGGATTTCTCGGCCGCTTGAGGTTTCAGGATTTTGACCTTGCGTGGCTTGACCTCAGGTTTTTTGGGCATATGGACCTTGAGCAGCCCGTTTTCGTACTCAGCACTGATTTTGTCCTGGTCTATGTAATTCGGCAGGCTAAATGACCGGTAGAAAGAGCCATAAGCCCTTTCAATCCGGTGATAATTCTCTTCCCTGGTCTCCTTTTCAAACTTCCTTTCACCTTTCAGAGTCAGGGTATTATCTTCTATCTTGATTTCTACATCTTTTTCGTCCACTCCAGGAAGCTCAGCGGTCAGCACCAGCTCGTTTTCAGTTTCGTAGATGTCAACCGCGGGAGACCAGGTACTCTGAATTATCTCTGAATCTTCCGTTCTCGGAGAAGAAACGATATCCTCAAACAGCCGATTCATCCGGTCACGGAGAATCATTAAGTCCCGGAAAGGATCCCATTTGGTGATGGCCATCGTTTCACCTCCTAATTAAATTTTTTAGTCCAATATTAATATATATGTTGAGTATCTTTTTGTCAAGTATTTTTAAAAAAATTATTTTCCCTCTATCAATAGAGTGGCTTCTCCCTTGAATTTTTCTTCAGTCAGGTCTCTCAAGAGGTTTTCAAGGCTACCCCGGATAAATTCTTCGTGAACTTTAGTCAGTTCTCTGGCCAGAACAGCTCTTCTTGGCCCGAATACTTCATAAGCCAGGGTTATAAATTCCCTGACTCTTCTCATTGGAAGAAAAAATACCATGGTACCTTCCTCATCAGCCAGCCTGGTGAGAAAATTTTTAAGAGCTCCTTTCTTAGGGGGAGGAAAGCCTACAAAAAGTATCCGGCTGGTAGGGAGACCAGAAGCAGAGAGGGCGGCCGTCAGGGCACTGGGTCCAGGGACGGGGATGACCTGAATTCCCTGTTTTATGGCTTCTCTGATAAGAGGAAAACCGGGGTCTGAAATTCCCGGAGTTCCGGCGTCTGAGACCAGAGCCACATCCTGCCCGGAATTAAGCAAGTTCATAATTTCGGGTATTTTCTGGTGCTCCCGGGGTTTAAAATAGGAGATAAGCCGCTTTTTCAGGTTGTAAGTGTTGAGAAGTTTCAAGGTCTGGCGGGTATCTTCACAGGCTATAGCCTCTACTTCTTTCAGGATTTTAATAGCCCTCAAGGTAATGTCTTCCAGATTACCGATTGGGGTGGCCACCACAAAAAGGCGTCCCTTGGGTTTCATTACCTTTACTTATCCCAGTCGTAAGGATAAAGAAAATCATGACCTATAGTCCGGCTGGATATCTTGGCTATCGGGGGCATTTTCCTCTTAAACTCGGACTTTTTTATCATCTCAATTATCCTTCTGACTTTAGTCTGGTCGACCCCTTCAGCCACTACTTCCTCAGGCTTTTTCCTGAGGTCCACCAGCCGGTATAGTATCTGGTCCAGTTCGTCGTAAAAAATTCCTATTTCTTCCTCATCGGTCTGCCCCGGCCAGAGTCCGGCGGTCGGTTTTTTCCTGAGGATTTCTTCCGGAAGCCCCAGATGATGTCCCAGAGCCAGGACCTGGGTTTTATACAGGTCTCCCATCGGGTTAATACCACAGGCCATGTCTCCATGAATAGTACCATAGCCAATCAGCAGCTCGGTCTTGTTGCTGGTGCCAAGAATTAGAGCTTTTTCTCTGGCGGAAAAATCGTAGAGAATGGACATTCTTTCCCTGGCCATCTTATTGCCTTTGAGAATATGGTTATCGGTGGGAAAGAGAGAAAAGTAAGCGTCAATCTGAGGGGAAATATCAATCTTATGCCATTTTATTTTTAAGGTGGTCGCCACCAGCTCAGCATGACGAACCCCTTCTGAATCCAGGTTCTGGTAGGGCATAATCAGAGCCAGAACTTTATCTTCCCCAAGGGCCTCTACTGCCAGAAAAGCACAAACGGAAGAATCAAGGCCCCCCGACAGTCCCAGGACCACCCGGTCGAAACCGGCTTTTTTAGTTTCTTCCCTGATAAAACTGGTCAGTACTTTAACTACAAGAGGGGCGTTAATCTTCATCTTCCTGCCTTATTATTTTTTCCAGGGACCGCCAGATAACTTCTGGACGCTCATCCCTTCGGAAAGGCCAGGATTTTCTGGCCTGGCCGATTTCTTTCAGGTCTATTTCCAGAGTCGTAAAAGCTTCTTCCAGGTATGGCAGCCTCTGGATCAGCTTGCCGTAGGGAGAGAAAACGTAGGAACCACCAGCAAAGCAGGCTCCGTCTTCAAAACCCACTCTGTTGCAGTAAACAACAAAGGAGCTGGAGAAAAAAGACACAGCTTCACCCATCAGCTCCCACATCCGGCTGGTTTCAAAGCTCTGAGAGTTATCACCTGAAACCCCCCGGCCTGGAGCGGCCGAGATAACTATTATCAGACCGGCCCCTCCGGCAAAAAGACAGTAGCTTGAGCCGTAATGGAGAAAATCACGGCAGACCAGAAGGCCGGCCCGTCCAAACCTGGTGGGAAAAGTCTTAAACTGCCGTCCACTGGCAAAGAACCGCCCTTCTTCAAACATGCCCGAGGTTGGCAGAAATACTTTTCTGTGAAGGTGGACAATCTGCCCCCCTGAGAGATAAGCGGCCGAATTGTAAACTATTCCCGGATTGTTTGTTCTTTCTTCCACCAACCCGAAAACCAGATCAATATTTTTAGAAGCCTCAAGAAGCTCCAGGAAAATCTCTGAACTATCGGTTCTTATAGCTAACTCCGAGGCCAGGTCTTTCAGCGTATATCCGGTCAGACTGAGCTCGGGGAAAACGATAAGGTCCGCTTCTTGCTCCTGAGCTTTTCTGGCCAGCCTCAGGTGAGTTTCCAGATTTTTTTCCAGGTTTCCCAGGACAGGAGAAATCTGAGCTATGGCTATTTTCATACCTTGAAAATAGCACAAAAAAGGATGTCCTGTCCAACAAGACCGGTAAAGTTGTTCTGGGGGTTGAAAATTTCGGTTTAATTTTATAAATTAATCACGTTGACTGTGGAAAGGGCAGCAATTTGAGTAACATAAACCACATAGGTTATTTCCTTAGGGATATTTTTTTCAATAATAGAAGCGGAAAGCTATCCTTCAAAAGACAGGAGATAGAAAAATATTTCTTCTTCAGTCAAGGTAAACCTTTTCAGGTAAAAACCAACGTTAAGACCGAAAGGCTGGGCGAAATTCTTTTCAAACTGCAGAAGATTCAGGAACAGACCTTTTCCCGGATTGAGGAATATATTCAGCCCAATCAGCCTCTGGGTGAATCACTGAAAAAGGGCGGAGTGATTAAAGAAGCCGATCTGAGAGAAGCCCTGGCCTTTCAGATTCGAGAATCGATTCTGGCGACTTTTGGCTTCTTTGATGCTGAAATTCATTTTCAGGAGAAAAAAGACCTGGAATCACCTGAGGAACTTCCTGCAGTGGACGTGCCTTTTATTATTGACTACGGCCTGCGCCGTATGAAGTACGATGCTTCCATTCAAAAGTTTTTCATTGGGCGGAAGGTGTCTCTGAAAAATATCAGATATTCCTATTTCCTAACTGAAGACGAAAAAGCCCTGCTGGAGCGGTTCTCTTCCGCTCAGGTTATAGACCGAATGTCTGTGCCGGCGCGCTTTTCCAACGAGAGTTTTTACCGCTCGCTTTATCTTTTTTACTGCCTGGATATGATTGAGATAGCTGCTATTGACTCCAGTTTTAAAAAAGACGATTTCGAAAAAGAAGCCAGAAAGAATCTGGAACTGGATGAGCTGGAAGCCAGACTGGAAGAATTAAGAGAAATAAAGTCTCATCTTAAAACTCGAAATTATTACGAATTGCTCGGCGTTTCTCGAATGGCTTCAGAAGAGGAACTAAAAAAGGCCTATTTCAACCTGGCCCGAAAATACCATCCTGACCGATTTAACCAGTCAGGTGCTGACCTGGCTTTGATAAATGAAGTCTTTAATGCTCTTACCACGGCCTACCGAACTCTCAGCGACCCGGCCAGAAGAAAGCAGTATGACCAGCAGCTAATAGCGCCCTCTCAGGAGTCAGCCGAGGACCTGGCTAAGAAAGCCGAGATAAAGTACCGCCAGGGACGGACACTTTATAACCAGGGAATGTATGAGGAAGCCATCATTTTTCTGGAAGAAGCCATTCGCCTCAAGAAAGCCAGAGCGGATTATTTTCTGCTGCTGGCCATGGCTGAGTCGAAACTTCCGGCTTACAAGAAAAAAGCCGAAGAAGATTTTCTGCGAGCCATAGAAATGGAACCCTGGAATGCTGAAGCTTACCTGGGACTGGGCCTTCTTTACATGAATGAAGGTTTAAAGGTTAAAGCCAGAAAGCAGCTCCAGAAGGCTCTGGAAATAGACCCTGACCATGTTCAGGTTAAGATGGCTCTGGCCGAGCTGGAAAAGGGGGAAAAGAAAACCGGCCTCAAGGCTTTTCTTAACATAAATTTTTCTGACCTTTTTAAGAAAAAAAAGTAGTTCAGCCTTCCCCAAGAAGCTTCAGGAATTCTTTTTCGTTGATTGTTTTTACTCCTAATTCCTGGGCTTTCTCCAGTTTGGAGCCCGGTTCTTCACCCACAACCAGATAATCGGTCTTCTTACTTACTGAAGAAGACACAGTTCCTCCCAGACTTTCGATTTTTTCTTTGGCCTGGTCTCTGGTCATAGAGGAAAGTGTGCCGGTCAGGACAAAGGTTAATCCCTGGAGGGGTCTGGGCCCAGCTTTTTCTGCTTTTTCTTTAAATTTTACTCCAGCAGCTTTTAGCTCTTCGAGCAACTTTCTGTTTTCAGGTTGAGCAAAGAAAAAGACGATACTCCTGGCCACTTTTGGTCCAACATCCTCCAGCTGCTGGAGCTCCTCTTCACTGGCCCTGGCCAGATTATCCAGATCCATAAACCTTCGAGCCAGAGCTTGAGCCAGCTTTTCTCCCACCTGCCTGATACCAAGGGCAAAAATCAGTCGCCACAGTTCTCGGTTTTTAGATTCTTCAATCTGGTCCAGAAGGTTGCGAGCACTTTTTGGTCCCATCCGCTCCAGCCTGACCAGCTCATCGTACTTAAGGTGGTAAAGGTCTGGTATCTTTTTTACCAGACCGGCTGTGAGGAGATGGTCTACCAGAGCCTCACCCAGTCCCTCGATGTTCATGGCCCGGCGGGAGGCAAAATGGAGAATTGACTCCCTGATTCTGGCCGGACAGGAAGGGTTGAGACAGCGAGAGATAGCCTCACCTTCTTCCTTGTAAACAGCCGAATGACAGACAGGGCAATTTTTGGGCCAGAGGAAAGGCTTTTCTTTACCGGTTCGTCTTTCTTTCATCACCGAAACCACATGGGGTATGACATCTCCGCTTCTTTCCAGCAGAACATAATCTCCTATCCGGATGTCTTTTCTTTTTAATTCTTCTTCGTTGTGAAGAGTACAGCGGGTTATGGTAGTGCCTGATATCTGAACTGGCTCCAGAATGGCCACTGGGGTCAGAGCTCCGGTCCTCCCTACCTGGACAATGATATCTTTAATTCTGGTGGTGACCTGCCGGGCCGGGAATTTAAAGGAAATGGCCCAGCGGGGAGATTTAGCCGTGGTTCCGAGAAGCTCCCGCTGTCTGGTTGAGTTGACCTTGACCACCACCCCATCTACGTCATACTCGAGCGAATCTCGCTTTTCGGTCCATTCTTTCCAGTAGTCTATAACCTCTTCCAGAGAGCGGCAGAGACGGGCTTCCGGATTGGTCTTAAACCCCAGCTTTCTGAGCTGCTGGAGATTTTCCCACTGAGTGGGCATTTCCTGGCCGTTGATAAAAATGTAATAAAGGAAAATGTCCAGGTTACGATTGGCCACTTCTCGAGGATCAAGCAGCCGGATAGAACCTGCAGCGGCATTTCGGGGGTTGGCAAAAAGAGGTTCACCCCGCTCTTCTCTTTCCCGATTGATTTTTTTGAAGGATTCATAAGGCAGGTATACTTCTCCCCGGACTTCAACTTCGTCCTTTAAGGGTATGGTCAGGGGGAGACTGCGGATGGTTTTAACCTGGGCGGTGACTTCATCCCCTCGAGATCCATCCCCTCTCGTTACCGCCTGATGGTAGCGGCCGTTCAGGTAGATAATGGACATGCTCAAGCCATCAATTTTGAGCTCAGCCACGTATTCAATTTTTTCCCCCGGCAGCAGTCTCCGGACCCTTTCGTCAAATTCCCTGAGCTCTTCCACATTGTAGCAGTTCTCAATGCTCAGCATGGGGCGTCGGTGTTCGACCGTGGGGAATCCTTCCACTGGTTTTTCCCCCACTCTCTGGGTTGGAGAGTCGGGGCTCAGAAATTCCGGGAATATTTCTTCCAGTTTTTTAAGCTCGGCCATGAGCTGGTCGAACTCATAATCGGAAATCTGGGGATCGTTATCAACGTAGTATTTTTTCTCGTGGTAGAGAATCTGCTCCCTGAGTTCGGCAATTCTTTTTCTGGCTTCTTCCCGCGAAAGTTTCTTTTCCATCCGGCCCCTCCTTGAAAAAGGTTTCCAATGATTATTTTAAGAGAAAAGACAGATGGTGTTAAGTCTGCTTTCGCAGGCCGGGAGAGATTAAAGCTACTGGCTTTATTTACCCAGGCGGCGTTTGGTCTCTTCGACTAACTGATTGAATTTGCTGATGGCCGTATCCTGCTGCTTCTTGAGCTTTTCAATCTCAGCCTGAAGAGCCTCGATTTCGGCCTTCATATCCTGCAGCCGCTTTTTATCCTTTTCCGAAAGCTCCTCTTCACTCTTTCCGCCGAAGCGCTCGTTGAAAATCTGGGTTAGCTCTTCCAGTTCTTTAACCTTGCTCTGGATGGCCAGAACTGTTTCGTTATATTTTAGGTCCTTGTTCATAGTGAAGAAAAGACTTTCGGCCATGTTCATGGCCTTCTGGGAGTTGGGGTTGGGCAGGAAAGCTGCTTCGAGGGAGTAGCGGACGGCTTCGTTGACCACTGAGGGGTCGGTTTTGGCTTTGTTGGCCAGGATAACGGCAATGGAGAATGCTACCTCGCCGGTTTTTTTCTTGGCGTAGGCTTCTTTCAGTAAAACCAGAGCTTCGTCATTTTTCCCTAAACGATTTAGGAGCTGTCCCAGAACCAGAGCGTCATTGGGGTCTTTGGTCTGGTTATAAACAGACCGGTAAACTTTTTCAGCCTCGGAAAGATTTTTAGCCTCGGCCAGTTCTTTGGCCATCTTTCTGATCGAGACCATAATCTTGGGGTCTTTACTCATAGAATAAGCTGAAAGATAAGCCTCAACTGCAGCTGAAATGTCTTTTCCTTTTTCTGCGGCGCTACCCAGGATGAAATAACCGGCGGCTATCAATCTATTCCACTGGTCTGGGTTAGCTCCCTCCTTATTTCTTTCAGCCCTTCCAATTTCTATGACCTGATTGGCGTAATTTTTGACCCTATCTAAATGCTGTCCCTGGCCGAGGTAACCGTCGGATAAATAAATAAGCACAGAAGCCTTGGTCAAAGCATCAAGGCCGCCAACCGACAGGGCTTTTTCACCGTAGTTCAGAGATTCCTGAAGACTTTTACTCGGACATTTAGTCAGGCAAAGGTAAGCATAGGCATAGTTCTCGTACTGGGAGCCCTTGCCAGCGTACTTATCGATGAACTCTTTGAGCAGCTTAACCCTCTCGCAGGGGTCATTTACAGTCATGGCCTTGATATATGCTTCGTCAGCAGGACTTTGAGCCAGGACCAGGCTGGTCAGTAAAAGCAGGCTGAAAATTAACAACGATGCTTTCTTCATCTTTAACCTCGTTAAAAAATTATTTTGCTCAATATCTTGCCCGTTAAAATAAAAAATGTCAATAGGTTCTATTTCGATGAGCACAACTTCTAATTTTTAGCAGCAATATATATGCCAATTCGGCGGTTAGACTTAAATTTCAACATTCTCTATAATATAAAAATAAAGAAAAAATGAAAGGGTTTCAAGATTTCGGAAATATTTTTCAGGAAGAGACCGGGTTGAGGCTGGCCACCGGTCTTCCTCTATCTGCCTATTCCAGCTTCCGGATTGGTGGGCCGGCTGATTATTTTCTGGAGGTCCGGGAATTGGCCGATTTCCTCAAGGCTGTTCAGACTGCCCGGAAGTACAGGTGTCCATTTTTTGTGATTGGCGGAGGCTACAACCTGCTGTTTGATGATGCTGGCTATCGGGGCCTGATAATCCGGAATCTGGTCTCCGGTTTGAGCTGGAACCCGGATCAGGGCTGGATTGAGGCTTTCTCCGGGACCGAGCTTTCCTGTCTGGTAAATAAGGCTGTGGCCCAGGGTCTCGGAGGCCTGGAATTTCTGGCTGGTATTCCTGGTACAGTTGGTGGAGCTATTTATGGCAATGCCGGAGCTTTTGGTCAGGCTATTGGAGATAGAGTAGTTGAGGTAGTTGCTATTGGTGAGAACGGCCATGAAATTCATCTGGACAGAGGTTCCCTCAAATTCGACTACCGATATTCTGCTCTGAAGGACAGCCCCAGAGTGGTCTTAAAAGTCCGACTTAAGATTGAATCCGCCTCTTCAACTTTGATAAGAAAACGAGTGGAAGAATATCTTGAAAAAAGAAAGGCCAAACACCCGCCAGAGGGCACTGCCTGCGCCGGGAGTTTTTTTAAGAATCCGGTCCTTCCAGATGGGCAGAAAATACCGGCCGGTAAACTTCTGGAACAGGCCGGGGCTCGCGGCCTGAAAGTTGGTCAGGCTGCGGTCTATCCTGGACACTGCAATTTTATCATCAACCTCGGTGGGGCCACGGCCAGCGAGGTGTTGACTCTGGCAGCCGTGTTAAAAGAAAAAGTCTGGAAAAACTCAGGAATAAGATTGGAGGAAGAAGTCATTTTTGTTTCAGCAACCGCCTCAATGCTCTGACTTTGTCTTTGTCCAGCCCTGTCTTTTCTCCTATCTTCAGGGCTTCAAGAGCCATGGCCCGGTAGATCCGGTCGAAGGCCGGGAATTTTGAGGTAATGGTTAAATGGCTTCTAACTGTTTTCAAATCTCCCCGGACCACAGGCCCGGTCAGGCTTTTTTCCAGACCAAGATTTTTGACGTTCTGTAAAGTTCTTTTAAGCAGAGGTTCAATTATTTCCAGAAAGGCCTTTTCCTCAAATCCTAAAGTTTCTAAAAGTCTTTTTACTTCTGCGAGCAGAACCACCAGAAAATTGGAAGAAACCGAGCAGGCTAAATGATAGACCGGTTTATCTTCATCGTCCAAAAGCAGGCTGTGTCCGCCTAGCTTTTTGGCTAACTGCATTCCGATGGCTATGGCCTGGCTCTGTCCTTCCAGGCCGAAATAAATTCCCTTAAAAATTGCCGGGTCTGTTCTCAGGGTGGCAAAGGTCTGGACTGGATGAAATGAGGCAATCGCTGCTCCCCGCCTGGCCAGAGGTTCAAGGAGAGCTGAGGAAGAGGCCCCGCTTGTGTGAAAAACAGTTTTATTCGTAAAATCAACCCCCGAAATTTCCCGGACCACTTCAGGAATCAGGTCGTCGGGAACACAGAGGAAAAGAATGCCCGCCGAACTGGCAGCTTTCAGGTTGTCGGTAGTGGCCCGACCCTGGCCCGCCAGTCTTCGAAGAATTCTGGCTTTTTTCAGAGAACAGTCAGAAATAACTTTAAGAGTCATCCCTTTGGCCACCAGCCCCAGAGCCAGGGCTGTCCCCAGTCGGCCGGCTCCAATCAGGGAAAAATCGGCTATTTTTTTCTGAAAAGTTCGTCCCACAGCGATATCTCCAGAGGAGTGGATTGTTTGTCCTCTTTTTCCAGCTCTCTTTTTTCCCGGTTTTCTTTAAGAGTCTGTTTGAGCAGTTTTAAGAATTCCTGCGTGGTCATGGAGCGAGTTCCTTTAGAGCGGGCGATTTCTCTCAAGGTTCTATCAGAGCTGACCAGCAGAAAGTAGCGGCGGTCTTTTTTCTGGTTGATTAGTTCCTCCATCAGCTGGTCGGCCGATTGGCCGGATTCTGGAAAAAGAACCGTAAACTTGGGGTTCAGCTTGAACCGCAGCTCACCAAGTGGTGGGCCGCCGTCGAAAACCAGAAAAATCCGGCTTCTGGTAATCTTCTGGAAAAGAAGCAGCCTGGCGATTATTTTTCCCCGGCTGCCGGGGTCATACCTGAAATAGGGGTCGGCCTGTCCCATCAGATTGTTACCGTCTATTAAGTAGGCCATTTGGTATCCAGATGCTGTCCAACAGAACCGGTTTTTCCAATCTCAGCCCGGGGGCCACCCCAGACGACGTCCACCCAGAAGATGGAAGTGGAGATGGAAGATTTCCTGACCTGAATCCGGGCCATTATTGAGCACCACCCTGAAGCCGCTCCGGTCGATTTCTTTGAGGCGGGCCAGGTCTCTGATTTTGATTAAAATCCTACCCAGAAGTTCTGCGTGATTATCGCTCGCTTCTTTTAAGGTGGAAATATGTTCTTTTGGGATGATCAGGGTATGCACTGGTGCCTGTGGTCTGATGTCGTCAAAAGCCAGAATAGCCTCATCCTCATAAACAATGCTGGCCGGGATTTCTTTTTTGACAATTTTACAGAAGAGGCAATCGCTCATTTTTTTACTCCATTGTTATGATTTTTGAGGCGCTCGATTTTAACTCCGAGGGTCTGGAGTTTTTGCTCAATTTTCTCGTAGCCGCGGTCCAGATGCTCAATGTCATTAATAGTGGTCTGGCCGGTGGCTATAAGGCCGGCCAGGACCAGAGAGGCAGATGCCCGCAGGTCAGTGGCTACTACTTCAGCTCCGGATAGAGGAGTGGGGCCCCTGACTATGGCTTTATCCCCCTGGATCTCGATGCTGGCTCCCAGTCTTATCAGCTCGTTGGCGTGCGCAAAACGTCGGTCAAAAATCGTCTCGGTTATAATGGAGGTTCCATTAGCCTGGGTCATCAGCACCATAAACTGGGCCTGCATGTCAGTAGGGAATCCAGGATAGGGGGTAGTGGTTACATCCTGAGGTTTGATTTCTTCGCTGCCGACAATGCGCAAACAGTCCCTGGAAATCTTCTCAATTCTGGCTCCGGAGATAGTCAGCTTGTCGAGGACTGCCCCGAGATGGTCTGGTTCTACCTCTTTGAGGGTCAGGTCACCGCGGGTTAGAGCTCCAGCTACCAGAAAGGTACCGGCTTCAATCCTGTCAGGGATGATGCGGTGACGAGCTCCGCCCAGTTGGTCAACACCTTTTATCCTGATAGTCTCTTCGCCAACACCATCTATTTTTGCTCCCATTTTAATGAGGAGCTCACAGAGGTTAGTTACCTCTGGTTCAAGAGCGCAATTTTTAAGCACGGTTTCGCCTCTGGCCAGACTGGCCGCCATGACCAGATTCTCAGTTCCAGTCACTGTTTTTTTGTCGAATTCTATCTCGGTACCTTTAAGTTTTCTGGCTTCAGCCACGATGTAGCCGTGCTCTATGGTGATTCGGGCTCCAAGTCTTTGCAGTCCGTTGAGGTGGAGGTCAACCGGTCTGGTTCCGATGGCGCAACCGCCGGGTAGAGCCACTATAGCTTTGCCTTTTCTGGCCAGGAGGGGTCCAAGTACCAGAATGGAAGCCCTCATGGCTCTGACCAATTTATAGGGAGCTTGGGCAGAGGTTATTTCCCGGACTTCAACCTCTAAAGATTTTTTCTTCAGGCGATAAAGAGCACCCAGTTCACTGAGTAGAGAGAGCATGGTCTCCACATCTTTGACCAGGGGAACGTTGGTCAGCTGAACTTTTTCTTCAGTCAGGAGGCAGGCGGCAATGGCCGGGAGAACAGCGTTCTTGGCTCCGCTGATAGTCACTTCACCCCGGAGCCGGTAGGGTTTTTCGGTAAAGATTCTCAGAGCTTCCATGCCCTGATTTTAGTTTAGCCAGCCACAAAATTCAAATTGCCTGATTTATATTTGTGAATTTGAGATAATCAAAGGGGGAAGAACTTGAACTTTGATTGATGATTCTGCGGCCGGGATCCAGTGGTTTCTTTAAAACTTTGTCTAAGCTCCAAAGAGTTTTCAGCTGGTCGGGATTATTTTTTTCTGAAAGATGGGTTCTTTTGTTGTGGTCAGTGCGGAAATATTATATGAATATATATTCATATATTGACATTTACGGCAGGGGCTCATAAGATAGTTAATCATGAAGCCTGTATCTATTTTTAATGATGTTATCGGACCGATTATGCGAGGTCCGAGTTCCTCTCACACAGCGGCTTCCTTCCGGCTCGGGCGAGTGGCGAGAAGCCTGCTTGGCGAAGAGCCCCTGTCTGCCAGGATTATTTTTGACCAGGGTGGCTCGTATGCTCGAGTCTTTCGGGAACAGAATTCAGACCTGGCTTTTGCCGCCGGGCTTCTGGGGTGGGAAGTAACCGACCCCCGATTTTTCCAGTCACTTCAACTTTCTGCTTCTGAGGGTCGGAAGTTTGAATTTTTTGTGGAGCCAATTGAGGGGGCTGACCACCCGAATTTTATTCGGATGGAGTTAACTTCAGCTTCAGGCCAGAAGCTCAACCTGAAAGCTAAGTCAGTGGGAGGAGGTGCCATTGAGATTGTTGAAGTGAACGACTGGCCTGTTTTTTTAACCGGCGATTATTATGAGCTGCTGGTTGAGGTTCCGGCCGGAGCGGGTTCTTCCATTAAGAACCTTCTGGAAAGAAATTCTGGAGTTGTGACCAGAATTGAACTCGCTACTTCGGAGAAAATTCCAGGGAGAGTCCTGATTCGGGCAGCTTGTTTGAAGCCCCTTACTGAGGAGGAACGGCAGAAGTTAAGCCAGGTGGCAGACCTAAAATTCTGGGAAGCCGAGCCGGTTTCTTTTGTGGTCACGGGGCAACCTCTTTTTACCTCAGCCCGGGAAATAATCTCTCTGGCGAATTCTCTTGGCGGTTCTCTGGGTAAGGCAGCTCTGGCTTATGAAGCCAGACTTCTGGGCCTCAAGGAAAGCCAGGTCTTTTCAGAAATGAGCCGTCGGCTGGATATTATGCTGGCTTCAGTTAATGAAGGCCTGAATTCTGAGCTATCAGGAATGAAACTTCTCGAACCGAGTGCCGGTCTCATTTTTAAAGCAGAAAAAGGAGGTCGATTGACCGGTGGCCGTCTTTCCCGGGCTGCAATCCGAGCCCTGGCCGCAGAACACGTGGCCGCTTCGGGTGGAGTGGTCTGTGCTGCACCCACCGGAGGCTCAGCCGGAACAATCCCCGGGGTGATTGCCACCATGGTGGAAGAGATGAACCTAAACCGGGAAAAATCCTGCCTGGCTCTGCTGGCTGCTGGAGCTGTGGGCCTGGTGGTGGCTTACCGGGCAACCTTTGCTGCCGAAATTGCTGGCTGTCAGGTGGAAATCGGGGCAGCTGGAGCCATGGGAACGGCCGCTGTGGTAGAAGCAGCTGGCGGCACGGCGGAGCAGGCCTGCGAGGCGGCGGCCATCTCTTTTCAGAACACCATGGGCCTGGTCTGTGACCTGGTCCAGGGTATTTGCGAGATACCCTGCCATACCCGGAATGCGGTAGCGGCTGCCAGTGCTTTCATCTGCGCAGACCTTATTCTTGGTGGTTACAAAAACCCAATTCCCCTGGATGAAACCATAGATGCTGTTCTGGCTGTGGGCCAGACCATGCCGCCTGAGCTTAGAGTTACCTCACTCGGGGGACTGGCCGTTTGTCCTTCAGCTCTGGCTTTAAAAAAGAAGGAAAGAAAAAATTAAAAAAATAAAGGGCAAGAAAATGGTAACAAATAGAGTTTTACTCTTATCCTCTGTTGATATTCTTAACCTGTGCTCTATGCGAGAGGCAATTGAGGCAGTCAGGGAAGCATTTATCCTGACTTCCGAAAACAGGGTAGAAGTGCCACCGCGAATTCATCTTGATGTCCCTGAGTCAAAGGGAACTTCCCTGATTATGCCTTCTCATCTCCCCAACCGGCAGAAAATCGGGGTTAAAATTATTAACCTTTATGAAGAAAACCCTGGTAAAGGTCTTCCCTTTAGTCATGCGCTTATGCTGGTTTTTGAAGCCAGTACCGGTCAGCCACTGGGAATTATGGAAGCCAGCACTCTTACTGCCCTTAGAACAGGTGCGGCCTGTGGTCTGGCCACTGAGCTGCTCAGCCGACTGGAGAGCAGGAAAATGGCTCTTTTTGGAGCTGGTTTCCAGGCCCGTTTTCAACTGGAAGCAGTGGCTGCGGTCCGGAGTCTGGAAGAAGTTATGGTCTTTGACCAGGACCGGAAGCGGGCGGCACAGTTTGCTGACGAGATGTCTGAGAAATTGGGTCTTAAGATCCAGGTAGCAGAATCTGAAAGACAGGCCGTGGCTGAGGCAGACATAATCTCTACGGCTACCACTTCTAAGATGCCGGTCTTTGCTGATAAAGATATCAAACCAGGAGTTCATGTAAACGCTATTGGCTCTTACAAGCCGGCTGAACGCGAGATTCCTTCTGAAACCGTGGCCAGAGCCCGGGTTTTTGTTGACAAAAGAGATATGGCTCTGGAAGAAGCGGGTGATCTGATTATTCCGATTAAAGAGGGGGTTTTCTCGGCTGAAAAAATTGTGGCCGAAATTGGCGAGGTAGCTTCAGGTAAAAAGCCCGGCCGGTTAAGCCCGGAAGAAATTACTTTTTTCAAAACGGTTGGTGTGGCTGCTCAGGACATTGTCCTTGGCAGCCGGATACTTAAAATGGCTCTGGACAAGGGCGCGGGTAGAGATTTTGATTTTTACCGTGGATAAATTGTCTGAGGACAGCTTGATTCCTTAATGTTTAATATTTTAAGCAGAACCATTGTTCTTCGCTGCAACTCAACTTAGGCAGGGTTCAACAATAAAAATTATAAAAATTGGTCCATTTTTTCCGTAGAGAGAGGCCTGAAAATTAAGCTCTTGAGCTGAGGACAATTTTTCAGGTACGGTTCTTACTGCTACGGTAATTCAATTTTGTTCAGTTAAATTAAAAAATGTTTTTTACTCTAATCCGGGGCGAATGACTCAAAGGTTCTTCCTGATAAAATCAAACATCGTCCGGTAAAGGTGCAGGGTGGTGTTCTTCCCTTCATAGATTCCATGCGAGCGGTTGGGATATATCATCATGGAAAAAAGCTTGTTGTGGGCAATAAGCTCGTTGACCAGTTTTTCAAAGCTCTGGTAATGGACATTGTCGTCTGCAGTACCATGAATGATTAGTAATTTCCCCTGAAGCTGGTGAGCGAAGGTGATAGGTGAACCATTCTTGAAGCCCTCTGGATTGTCTTTGGGAAGTCCCATATAACGTTCCTGGTAGATGGTATCATAAAGCCGCTGGTCGCTGACAAAAGCTATAGCAATTCCCATCTTGTAAAGTTCAGGGTAACGGAAAAGGGCGTTAAGGGTCATCTGACCGCCACCGCTCCAGCCCCAGATGCCAACACGTTCCGGATCAATGAAACTCCATTTTTTCTGCACAGCCCGGAGGGCAGCCGCCTGGTCATCCGGAGCCAGGATACCAACCTGCCGGTAGATAATTTTGCGCCAGTCCCGACCGCGTGGCTGGGGAGTGCCCCGGTTATCTATGCTCATCACCAGGTAACCCTGCTGGGTAAGGAACAGATGGTAAAGATAAGTGTTCCCACCCCAGGCATCGCGGACTGTGGTGCCAGCGGGCTCGCCATAAACATAGATGAATAGCGGATATTTTCTGGACGGGTCAAAAGCCGGCGGTTTCATCAGCCAGCCATCAAGCTCAACTCCCTGACCAATATCCACCCGGAAAAATTCCACCGGCGACTGGCGTAGGGCCTTGACCCGGCCGGCTAAAGTTTTGTTGTCTACCAGGGTTTTTAACAAACGATGGGTAGGAAGTTCCACCAGGTTGATCACTGGCGGTTGACCGAAGCGGGAATAGGTATGGAAGGCGAACTGGCAGCTTGGAGAAAGCTGGTAGGAATTGGTGCCCGGCAGAGTCCGGGGAGTTATTCTTTCTGGTGGACCTGGTTTTCTAATCGACACTCGGTAAAGATAGGTCTGAGTTGGGTTTTCCGGTGAAGCAATGAAATACAGCCAGCCCTTTTTTTCATCCAGGCCACTGAGGCGGATGACATCATAATTGCCGGGTGTTAAAAGCCTGGCCTGGCCATTAAGGTCAATGCTGTAAACATGTTTCCAGCCATCCCGTTCACTGGTGAAAAGAAAGCGTTGCCCGTTATCGTAGAGGATTAAATCAGTATCAACTTCTACCCAGGCTTTATCTTCATCAACGAAAATGGTTCGGACCTCTCCGGTGTTGGCTTCGGCCAGGAGAATTTCGTTTCTATTCTGCAGCCGGTTGAGATGCTGCAGAAGAAGCCTGTCAGGACCAGCCCAGGTAAGCCATGCCAGATAATTATTCCTGGAGTCACCCGGGACTTTAAGCCAGGTAATTTTTCTGGAGCTGAGGTCAATTACCCCCACGCGACAGGCGGAATTGGTCTCACCCACTTTCGGATATTTGAAAGAAATTATCCTGGGATAGAGGTCATCGGTGTTGTTAATCATGTGAAATACCGGAACGCCGGTAGTGTCAAGCTGCCAGAAGGCGATTTTCTGACCATCCGGGCTCCAGCGAAAGCCGTCCCGCAGAGAAAATTCTTCCTCATAAACCCAGTCAAAAGTGCCGTTGATGATATCTTCAGACCCATCCTCGGTGAGCTGGGTAATCTGGCCGGTGGCCAGGTCTTCCAGGTAAATATTATTTTTATATACGTAGGCTACTTTTTGTCCGTCGGGCGAAAATTTGGCAAACTGAAGAAAAGCTGGCTCGGTGCCCCGGCCGAGTTTTTTAAGCTCCTGAGTATTTAGGTCCAGTACCCAGTAGTCTCCCCTGGTTTTCTGCCGCCACACCCGCTGGCTGTTGGTATAAATGAGAACCTTTTTCATATCTTCAGAAAAATAATAACCATCAATAGCCAAAGGGGATTTCTGATCCTTCGGGATTAGAGAGGAGGCCAGAACCAGAATCTGCCGCTGGCCAGAACGGGCCCGGTAAAGGACTATATCTTTACCGCCGTGTGTAGCGGTGGATTTTTCCAGGGTGGTGAAGCTCTGTCCATCTTTTAGCCAGTGGGCTGGACCAAAACCTTCAGGAACAAATTCTCCGGAGGCAAAGATTCTCTCCAGAGTTAAATTTTCCTGGTTTTTATCCTGGGCTGGAAGGTTAATTTCTGAGATTAGAAGAATTAGCAATAAAAGGATGCGAATTAAGAAATTTTTTGATTTCATTTTTTATCTCCGTCGTGTAAAATATCACATACTTTATATTAAAACGGTTTTTATGATGTCAAGATATTTCTGGTTGAGTTTTTTGCCAGGATTGAAAATTTTTAGTGAGGATCTTGAGCCCCTGACTATTTTAAAAATCAAATTAGGCACTGTTGATAACGATGGTGGTAAAAAGTGCTGGAGCTTTTTTCAGGTTTCGGTCTGAACAATTATAATTATGTGCATTGGGTTAAAGATGAGGTCTGGTTTTAAAATGGTCTGGATTAATCTAAATTCCTGTATATCGGTAATAAAAAAATCCAGATAATAACTTCGCCTGAAATTTCCCTTCAGGCGGGAAGGAGCTGGATATGAAAAAAGCAGGTTGTTTATTAGCTATTATCCTGATCGCTCTTTCTTTGTTTCAAATTTCCCTGAACAGCCAGGAACAGGTTCAGGTACACTGGGAAACCATAGCCAGAATAAGAGAGGAAGGTCTGCAGCATTCTCAGGTGATGGACATAGTCGGTTACATTGTTGATGTCCTTGGAGCGCGGCTGACCAATTCCGAAGCCATGAAGAAAGCTCAGCAATGGGCGGTGGCCAAGATGAAAGAGATTGGTCTGGAAAATGTGGTCATTGAGCCCTATATGGATTATGGCGTAACCTGGGATAATGAATATTTTTCTCTTCATATGCTGGAACCTGATTATCAACCGATGACCGGCTTTCCCCTGGCTCATACTCCCGGGACAAAAGGCAAAGTCGTTTGCCCGGTGGTAATCGGTGATATCAAGTTGAAATCACAGATGGCCCAGCTCAAAGGCAAATTAAAAGGGGCGGTTGTTTTAAGCAGCCCTCCTCTGCCAATAACGCAGGCTGATTTATCGCGCGGAGTAAGCCGGCTGAGCGATGAAGATTTAAAGAAGCTGGAACAGGATGTTATCCCACCAGCGCCGCCCGCTCCCGCTCTTCCCAACCCGGATTTACTCACGCCTGAAGAAAAAATTGCTTTCTTCAAGTCTGAAGGTGCTGTGGCTGTCTTCCAGTGCGAGGGTGGCCGGCCAGGTGTGGTGGTCGGTTATTCCCGGCCGGGCAGCGTTAAGGATAAGTGGTCACGAGAAAAAACTCTGGATTCATTGCCGATTGTGGCGGTTACTCCTGAGCATTATAACCGGATGTACAGAATTGTTAAACGAGGTCTCCCGGTTAAGGTGGAACTTGAGATTCACAACAAGATTGGAAAGAAGGTAGAAAAAGCAGCCAATGTCATAGGGGAAATACCAGGTACTGACCTTAAAGATGAAATAGTCATGATTGGGGCACATTTCGATAGCTGGCATGCCAGTCCTAACGCCAGCGACAACGCTTCTGGCTGTGCTGTGGTGCTGGAAGCAGCCCGGATTCTTAAGGCCATTGGAGTCTCGCCCCGTCGGACCATAAGAGTGGCTCTCTGGAGCGGTGAAGAGCAGGGGCTCTTCGGGTCCACGGAATATGTCAAGAAGCATTTTGGCGACCCCAAAGACCCGGCCAACCCACCGACCAGAGACTACGAAAAATTCCAGGTGTATTTTAACCAGGATTATGGGGCCGGCCAGTATCGGGGTATTTATCTCCAGGGCAATGAACAGGTGCGCCGCCTTTTCCAGGCCTGGATGGAGCCCTTCAGGGATTTTGGTATGACCACCATCTCCATCAGGAGCGTCGGCAGCACTGACCATATCCCCTTTGACCAGGCTGGACTTCCAGCATTTCAATTCATTCAGGATAGAATCGCCGGTACCGCCGGGCATACTAACCTGGATTTTCTTGATACTCTTTCAGCCGAAGATTTGATGAAAAACGCGGTGGTCATGGCTGCTTTTGCTTATGAGGCGGCTGTGACAGACGTTAAGCTACCGCGGAAGACCATGAAAAAATAAGAAGGCTGAAGCCTGGTAAAAATAATTTAGAAGCTGGCTAATATTAGTGTCGTAGCGTCTGGAGATAATTATTGAGGATTCAGGACATATTTTTACCCACAGCTTTAACTTCTCTGAGCCTAACAGCATTATGATTGAAAAATGGAAGAAGATTTAAAAATACCGAAAGTTAGAACAGATTTTTTACCTGAATAATCAGAGTTAAGGAATTTTGTACCGAGCTATAATTTGGCAGAAGCCCCCTATCTTGAATAATTTTTGACCTGATGGATTAGTTAAAACTTTTTATCTTTATTCTCATTATTTAACTTCAATTTCTACATCGTAATAAAAAGCGGTCATCGGTTTTTTAGAAATGGGTTCAGTATTATCTAACCTGACGATAGCGTGATAATAGCCGGGGTTGAGACCGGCGGTATTAATTTTATTGGTAACAATCTGGTTTTTCCCCTGTTTTTTAACTTCTACTTTAAGCCAGGCTGGAAGAGAGCCGTGGACCTTCCAGAGTGGTAAGTCAACTGTTCCGGCATTATGAATGGTTAAAGAAGCGGAGAGTTGCTCTGGCTTATAGCTTTTGGCACGCAGCGAGATAAGATAAGTGTCGGCACTGATAATCGGCGGAAGAGGAAACTCTTTAATTCTTGACAGACGCAGCATGATGACATCATGCGGTGGGACGGTAACCGTCAACCCCCTGGCGATTGGTCCGGTGGTCTGGTGTTTCCAGAGGTCGCGGACATAGAGGCTGACTCCGCCGCTGAAGCCGAATTCTTCCCAGTTTAAGGTGACCTGAGAAGGCGAATTGTTCTGGTTGAAAACGAGCACTGCCTGGCTGCCATCAAACAATTTCTTTTGACCCCAGATGCTGACATTTCCATCCTTCCTGATGATGTGTCCCTGAATCCCGAGCGGGTCCTGGTCTATAGCGATAACTTCCAGGTTGGTCAGGATTTGCCGGGTGGATTCAGTCATCTGGCGCAGGTCGTTTCCTGCTATAAGCGGTGCCGCCATCATACACCACAGGCTGAAGAGGCTTCGGTTTTGAGCTTCACTCAGCCCGGGCATGCCAACAATCATCATGTCCGGGTCATTCCAGTGACCGGGCCCGGCATAGGCAAACAAATTCTCGTTGGCTGAAACTATTTTCATAGCTAAGTTCCAGTCGGCTTTTCCTGGCTCACAGATATCACCAGTTGTCCTCCATAGATGCCCCACTGCAGCTGCCCACTTCCAGGGTTCTCCCACTCCCCAGGAACACAGACTGTGAACGATGGGACGGCCGGCCGCGCGCTGGGCTTCATCCAGCAGAGTGTAGGTCTGGACGATATCCTGCCCTTTAGTGTTGCACCAGTCAATTTTAAGGTAATCGGTTCGCCACTCGGCAAACTGGCGCATATCCTCAAATTCATAACCTTTGGTGCCGGGCATAGCCTTGCTGCAGGTAAGGGTGCCGGCGTCGGTGTAGAGGGCGTATTTAAGACCTCGTTGATGAATGTAATCTCCCAGTCCGCGTAAGCCGCTGGGATAGCGCTCTAAATTGGTAGTTAGCTTTCCGTTCTCCGCTCTATAAAAACAAATGCCTTCATCAGGTCCGATGTAGGCATAGCCTGCTTCTCTCATTCCACTGCGGAGCAGAGCCTCAACCATTTCTTTGATTAACTGCTCATTCTGTGGTTCCTGGCCAAAAGTATTCCAGGGATACCAGCCCATAGGCGGTGTCATAGCCAGCCCGTCATAATCAGCTCGAAGCTTAGAAAGGGGCTGGTCGCTTAAAGCAAAAATGAAAATAGAGATAAGTATGATAGCCATGGCGAGAGTTCCAGTTAGCTTAGGCATGCTTTTCTCCTTATTAAAATTTTTCGAGCTCTGGCTGCGTCATTTGTTTTTCGCCTTTGCTATTTTTCAGTTTTACTGTGGCCCGCACGATTCTGCCATAAATATAAAACACTGGAGATAATATTTGCAAAAAATATAAATCTCAACCTGATGTCCCGTCTTGATTTATTCTTTCTTAATTAATCTCGCCGACTTATTGCAAGATTAATAAAGTATAAAGCTTGATTTAATTTTTTTCCTCAGGGAAGGAAGGATCTTTTTTTAGCCTTTCTACCAATTCCCGGAAAAAAGGGCTGGCCTGCTGAAAAAAACGCTGGTAAGACTGGCAGAAATAGCTTTTCTCTGGCTCGGGCTGGTAGCCTCTTTCCTTCGGGCAGCCACCGCGGCAGTAAGGAAGCCATCGGCATTTTTTACACTCTTCGGGCAGAAGAGATTTCCGTTTACCAAATTTTCTCTGAGTGGCAGAGTTAAGCATATCAACCAGGCGCTTTTCTTTTACGTTTCCCAGCTCCCACTCCGGCTCAACGTAAAAATCGCAGGAATAGACATCGCCGTTGTGTTCCACCACCACATAATCCCCGCACTCTTTGTGCAGCGTGCAGTCAGGTGGGGTTAAACCCGCAAAGGCAAAAAGCAGGGCTTCAAAGTTGCGGATGTAAGTTGAAGGCCGACCGTCGTGGAAATCTGCTTTCCAGAGCTTAAATAACCTGAGCAAAAAATCACCATACTGGTCGGCGGGAACAGAGAAGTTTGTTGGTTTACTGGGATTTTGCGGGTCAGGTTCAAGACAGGGTATAAACTGCATGTAGGTAAGCCCAAGGCTTTTTAAGAATTCATATATTTCTTCCGGGAATCTGACCGAAAAATTGTTGACGACTACCAGAGCATTAGTAGCCACCTCAGAGTCAATAAGCAATTTGGCGGTTTCTACCACTTTTGACCACGAGCCCTGACCACTGGCGTGGCGGCGATAACGGTCATGGATATGTTCGGGACCATCCAGGCTCAACCCAACCAGGAAGTTGTGGGCGCGAAAAAACAGAGCCCAGTCCTTGTTTATCAAAAGCCCGTTAGTTTGAAAGCCGTTGCCCACCGACTTCCGAGCCCCAAATTTCTGCTGGAAATAAACTGCCTGTCGGAAGAAATCAAGGCCCATAAGGGTAGGTTCTCCACCCTGCCAGCCAAAATAGATTTCCGGTCCGGACTGAGACATGGCCTGCCTGATGGTTTCTTCCAGGATTTCCAGGCTCATCCGGTGGTGAGTTTCGGGAAACAGCTCGCTTTTCTTCAGGTAAAAACAATAATGACAGTGAAGATTACAATCCGGTCCTGCTGGCTTAATTAACAGGCTCCTCAGTTTTTTTCTGTTGACAAGGCCTGTTTTGGTCATTTATTAAACCCGGATTTTTCCGATTTAATTTTCTTCAATATTGTATTCATTTATAAATGGAAATAATAGCCAGAATAAATTTCAGGAACGAATTGGATGAGACTTGGATTCTAATAAGGCTAAATTAGATCCTCATCAGGCTCAGCTCAGGAAATAAACACAGGACCATAGTAGCTCATAGAGTAACTTGTGAGCTGACTATCCGTAGCCGTAATTTTTTCTCTGTCTTCTTGCTGCCGGCCAGGTGCCTTCAAGCTAACAAATATTTTGAAAATTGTCTTAGCTTCTGGCTTTTTGTTAAACTGATATCTGGCGTGATGTGAATTGGGTGATGGCAGTCATCACATGACCATTAAGAAAAAATTCATGGAAAACCTTAGGCGCCGAGATTTTCTGAAGGTTTCGGTCGCTGGCTTAGGAACTTTAATATTACACCAGCAGCTGGGTGCTAACTTGAAGGAAGGTGAAAAACCAAACATTCTGTTTGTCCTGAGCGATGACCAGCGCTTTGATATGCTGGGTTGCGCCGGAAATCCAATTATTAAGACACCAAACCTTGACCGTCTGGCACAGGAAGGGGTTCTATTTGAACAGGCCTTTGTCACCACACCCATTTGTGCCGCCAGCCGGGCCAGCATTTTCACCGGCACTTATGAGCGAACCCATACTTATACCTTTACCAAACCACCTCTAACCCGAGCTTTCACGGATATAAGCTATCCAGTTTTACTGAGGAAAGCTGGCTACCAGGTGGGTTTTGTGGGCAAATTTGGCGTAAAGGTAGAAGAAGGCGTTGAGAAACAAATGTTTGATTATATGAAACTGACCAGTTTTCCTTATTTCCAGACAGTTAATGGAGTCAAGCGTCATATAACTGAATTAGAAGGCGAATATGCCGTTGATTTCCTTCGTCAGGTAAAGACCAATGAGCCGTTCTGTTTGATCTGGTGCCCCTGGGCGCCTCATGCTGATGACGATAATCCAGAGCAGTATTTCTGGCCGCCGGAGGTTGATGATTTATATCGGGATGTACAGATTCCTGTTCCGGAGATGGCTGGCCCCAAATATTATGAATCTCAACCGGAATTTCTGAAAAACACCATGAACCGTACCCGCTGGTTCTGGCGCTTTGATACTCCTGAAAAATACCAGAAGATGGTTAAGGGCTACTACCGGATGATAAGCGGTGTTGACCTGGTGCTCGGGAGAATCTTAGCCGAGCTGAAGCGCTCGGGCCTGGATAAAAACACGATCATCATATTTTCTTCAGATAATGGGTATTTCCTTGGAGAAAGGGGATATGCAGATAAATGGCTTATGTATGATTTATCCATAAAAGTGCCTTTAATTATTTATGACCCGCGGGCTCCCAAGGAAAGTCGCGGCCTTTTGAGAAAAGAAATAGTACTCAACATTGATATTCCCGCTACCATTCTGGATTTGGCCGGACTGCCTGTTCCGGATAAGTACCAGGGCCGCAGTCTTAAACCCCTACTCGGGCGTAGAAAGCCAGGCTGGCGAAAAGAAATTTTCTGCGAGGAACTCTGGGACAATCCAGAAATCCCTCAGAGTGAATGTGTCCGAACTGAACGCTGGAAGTATATTCAATACCCCAGGCATCCGGAATATGTAGAGCTTTTTGACTTAAAAAACGACCCAGAGGAAAAACACAGCCTGGCTCGTTTACCTCAATACCGGGCTATTCTTGAAGAGCTCCGTGGACACTGCCAGAAGTGGGTTCAACGACTGGTCAAAGACAGGAAAAAATTCCGGCAAAGTTTCAACTGAGAACGATTGATTCTCGGGGAAAAATTAAGGGCAGGAGATTTTAACCCCAGAAAATTTTGAAATTCTTAAAATGGCTGGCTGTGATTGAAGTAGATGGTCCAAATAATTTTTCGGCGAGTTTTAGGTATTTAGCAAATATAAAAAAACTTTTTGAGTCTGGTTGACAAGTTTCGTTATCCCTGTTTCAACTCCTGCGCTTTACGAACTTAAGCAAGATGACAATTAATATAGAAATTAGCCTTTTGCCGAAATTTTGTTAAAAAAGCTTCCAGATTTTAAGAGGAAATTGATTAAATTTCTGATTTGACTCCAAGTTCTGTTCTCAGGCGGTTAAGCTCTTTCATCAGGTCATCTTTAACCTTCTGGTAATCAGGATGGTCATAGACGTTGTTTATCTCCTGGGGGTCTTTTTCGAGGTCGTAAAGTTCCCAGCAGTCAATATCATAGTAAAAATGAATCAATTTGTATCGGGAAGTTCTGACTCCATAGTGACGTTTTACAGAGTGAACAGCCGGATATTCGTAATAATGGTAATAAAAAGATTCTCGCCAGTTAGAAACTCTTTTTCCCTGAAGGATGTCTTTAAATGATTGTCCTTGCATATAAGCAGGCACAGGCAGTCCAGCCAGGTCCAGCAGTGTTGGAGCCAGGTCCACATTGAGTATAAGATGTTGACGGTCAACTTTTCTTTCCAAGCCGTCAGGGTAGCGGATGAGCAGGGGGAAGCGGATGCTCGGCTCATACATAAACCGTTTATCAAACCAGCCGTGTTCACCCAGGAAAAAGCCCTGGTCAGAAGCATAAACGATCAGAGTGTTATTGGCCAGGCCTTCTTTATCCAGGAAATCCAACAACCGACCAACACTTAAATCAACCGAAGCAATGCAGCGCAGATAATCTTTGATGTAGCGCTGATATTTCCATAAAGCCAGCTCCTGGCCTTCAAGCTTTTTTCTTCTAAATTCTTCATTTTCATCCCGGTAAGCTTCTTCCCAGGCTTTTTTCTGCTCATCAGTCAGGCGGTTATAAACAGAGTGCCAGTAAGCCAGGCCGGTTTTTTCTGGTCCGTTTGTTTCTTCAGCATTTAATGGGAAGAGCTTCAGGTCATAAGACAGGTAGGCATGGTCAGCAATTCTCATCTCCTGACTGCGGGCAGCCTCGCATCTCGTGCGATAATCGTCAAAAAAAGTTTCCGGAACAGTGAGGTCCTCATTTCTAAAAAGGTGAAGGGTTTCCGGACCAGGCATCCAGTTGCGGTGAGGTGCCTTGTGGTTCATGAACAGCAGGAAGGGCTTGCTCTTATCTCTGTTTTTAATCCAGGTCAGACATTTTTCAGTGAGAATATCAGTCACATACCCATGCTCCTGGTATTTTCGGTCTTTTTCAATGAAGTCCGGGTTGTAGTAATGCCCCTGGTCGGGCAGGATGGAGAAATAATCAAAGCCGACTGGAGTAGCTTTCAGGTGCCATTTTCCCACCAGAGCAGTCTGGTAGCCCGCTTTTTTAAAGAGCACCGGGAAGGTTCCTTCCTGGGATTTCATTTCAACGCTGTTATCAATTACTCCATGCTGATGACTGTATTGACCGGTGAGAATAGAAGCCCGGCTGGGAGCGCAGATGGAATTGGTAGCGAAGCTGCAGTCAAAACGGACTCCTTCTTGAGCCAATCTGTCCAGGTGAGGTGTCTGGATAAGGCGGCTGCCGTAGGCACTGATAGCCTGGCAGGCGTGGTCGTCCGACAGGATGAAAATAACGTTAGGCCTGGAACTTTGCCTCCGGCAGGAGATGGAAGAGAAAACCTGCGGCAGGCTTAAAGTTCCAACTGCGGTTAATTTCAGGAAGTCGCGGCGGTTTAGTTTTTCGCTCATTTTTCTTGCTCCTGTGGGCAATAATTATCAAATAAAAAGGGGTAGATCAAGCTTTTTCAGGGTAATCGTACTGTCAAATATGGTTGGCGATTTAGCTTGTTTAACTCTGAGGGCGGGGAAAATGGCATTTTCCAGGATAAAGTGAGACTGAGACTACAGCTGAGAAAAATATACTGAAAAAAACCTTTGACTTAAATGAGTTAATTAGTTATGTTAAAAAAGAAATGATTAGATTCATAAAGTATGTTCAGAGCCGATTTGCGGTTCCATTCAAATTTATTATTTTGATTTTTGTTATTATTTTTGAACTTTCTGCCTTACTCTCTGCCGCATTTGTTTTTCCTCCGGACGAATATGCCCGGCGCCGGGCCCGGCTGATAGAACACATCGGTGATGGTGTGGCTATTTTTCTTGGGGCCAGGTCTTCTTCCGGCAGTTACCGGTTTTATCAAAACAATGATTTGAATTATTTTTGCGGAGTTGAAATTCCAAATGCCATCCTGGCGGTTGATGGTCAGAAAAAAGAAAGCCTTCTTTTCTTCACTATGAATGAAAAAGAAGCTGAAGCCGAAGGCCTTTCCCTGTCTATAATTCGCGAGCCACAAAAAGTAACGGGTATAGATAAAGTTCTGCCATTAGAGCAGTTCCCAGGCTATCTGACAGGGTTGAATAACCAGGGCCGGACTGTCTATACCATGTTTTATCCAGAAGAATTAATGAGAGAAAATAGCAGAGAAAAATACAACACCTTGCAGAAGACGATAGTGCTGGATTTGTTCGACCAGCGCCTGACCAAAGAGTTACAGTTTGTTTTCCAGTTAAGAAGTAAATTCCCGCGCCTTCGGGTTGAAGATGTCTCAGCCGTGGTCTGGGATTTGAGAAAATATAAATCACCAGCAGAAATAGAAGTTCTTCGTCAGGCGGGCCGAATTGGAGTCAAAGCCCACCGGGCAGTTATTCAGACCACGCGGCCGGGTGTTACCGAGAAAGAGCTGGCCGCGCTCTTTGAGTATGTTTGCCTCAAAGAAGGAGCCCAGGACCTGGCTTTTTATACCATCATTATGTCAGGGAAAAATCATGCCTTCGGTCATTACCATGCCTATGACCGAACCCTGCGGGATGGAGATTTTATTATCTTGGACGGAGGTCCTGATTATAAATACTACAACGTTGACCTTTCCACCTCTTTTCCGGCTAACGGAAAATTTAGCCCACGACAGAGAGAGCTTTACCAGAAAGCACTGCTGGTTCGCCAGGCCTGTTTGAATAGTTACCGGCCAGGAATTACTCTGCGGCAGGTGTCCGAAGAGGTCAAGAAATATTTGAAGGAAAAAGGCCTGTCTCCCGATGACCCTGATTTAAGGGGGCCTGTTCGCTTTGGCGGGTATAACCATTCAGTTGGGCTGGCTACTCATGATGTCCAGGCCACTTTTTCCGGACCGGACGAGGTTTTAAAACCAGGATATGTTTTTGCCTGTGATATTCAAATTATTCATCCCGAGGAGGAAATTGGCATCCGGCTGGAAGACACAATTGTTATTACTGAAGTTGGTTACCTGAATTTGGGAGAAGGGATTCCGCGAACCATTGAAGAAATAGAAGAGCTGATGAAAAAAGACGGCATTATCCAGGTGCTTAAAAAGAATAAGGTTTACTGAGCCGGAGCCTTAGTATGGAACAAAATGTCAGGAGTATGACCGTGAGGAAATATGGAGCCTTCCTTAAAATTATAATCTTTATTTTGTTCCTGGGCTTAATATTTCTTTTGCCTGAAATCCCCGGAGCTTCGGCTCAGCAGATTGATTTCAGTAAAAAACCGCGCCAGTGGGAAAGAAGCAGAACCTATGATGCCCGCCACTACTTGATTAAACTTAATCTGGACGTTGAGGGCAAGGCTTTTCAGGGAGAAGCGGTTTTGACCCTGAGTTCGCTTCGCCCTAATTTAAAAACTGTCGAGCTTGACGCTGAAGATTACCGGGTGAAAAAGGTAAATGACGAATGGGGTCGAACCCTTTCCTTTAAGCAAACAGATAAAAAGCTTTTGGTTGAGCTCCTGCGACCTTACGATGCAGGCGAAGTATTTTCCATCACGGTCTTTTATCGCAGTGATGACTGGGCCCATAAAACTATTAACAAAAAAGGGCTTCGGTTTTTTGAGGCCACGGCCGAACATCCGGCGCTGGTTGCTTCAGATTCCTGGCCTGACGGAGTTCATCACTGGTTTCCCTGCTACGACTTTCCCAATGATAAAGTCACCAATGAAATCATCGCTACCGTGAAGGAGCCCTACAAGGTTGCTTCCAATGGTCGCCTGGTGAGTGTGGTAAAGAATGAACGTGAACAAACAGTGACCTATCACTGGCTTCAGGATAAACCTCATTCAACTTATTTAATTTTTCTGGCGGCTGCTCCTTATGAAATTATCAGTGACCGCTACGAGAATATTCCCATCAACTACTGGGTCTTCCCTCAGCACCTCAAAGATGCCCTTCGTTCTTATGAAAAAACGCCAAAGATGATGGAATTTTTCATCAAGACCTTTGGTACTCCTTATCCCTGGGATAAATACGACCAGATATCTGTGCCCCTGGGTGGCGGTGCTGAAAGCACTTCGGCTACGGCCATGACTTATCAGATTATCCATGACGAAAAAGCCGAGAAGGATTTTTCCAGCATTGGGATTGTCTCGCATGAACTGGCTCACCAGTGGTGGGGAGACCTGATTACTTTACGGAGCTGGGAGCAAGCCTGGGTCAACGAGGGTTTTGCCACCTACTCTGATTATCTTTACTATGAATATGACCGCGGGCCAGAAGAAGGGGACATAAATTTGCTAAACAAGAAAAATGCTTATCTGCGGGAAGCCAGAACCAGGTATATCCGGCCAATTGTTACTGACTATTATGATGTTCCACAGGATTTGTTTGATGCCCATTCTTACCAGAAAGGGGCCTGCGTGCTTCATATGCTTAGATTTGTGCTTGGTGACCAGCGCTTCTTTCAGGTGCTGAAAGAATTTCTTCACCGCTTTTCATTTCAACCAGTTGACACTCATGATTTTATGAAGACAGTCAAGGAGGTTACCGGTGAGAACCTGGACTGGTTTTTTGAGCAGTGGATTTTTAAACCAGGACACCCGGTTTTTGAGATTTCCTCAGTATGGGATGAAGGGAAGAAAACACTTGGCCTGACCGTTAAACAGGTTCAGGACACTTCCCGCGGCGTTCCCATATTTAAGACGCCGGTATTAATCGGGATAAGGGGCAGCAAAAGTCTTGATGAGGGGAGTATCAGGGGTGATAAAGATGATGAAGTCATTTACCAAATCTGGATAACCGATAAAGAAAACTATTATGAATTTCACCTGACGGGAAAACCCCTTCTGGTTCGCTTTGACCGCGGAAATTATCTTCTCAAGGAATTGATTTTTTCTAAGAGTGTTGAAGAGCTTCTTTACCAGGCACAACATGATGATGTTATCGGCCGGATGTGGGCTGTCGAGCAACTGGAAAAATTCGCTGATAAGCCGGAGGTGGTAAAAGTCATTCAGGATGTAGCCCGGAGAGATGAATTCTGGGCGGTGAGGAAAACATCTATAGAAACCATTGGAAGCTGGAAGAACACGAAGTTTATTCTTTTTTTAAAGGAGAAATGTAAAGATAAGCATTCTCAGGTAAGAGCTGCAGCGCTGAAAGCTCTGGGAGATTTGGCTCAGCCTGCGCTGGCCGGGTTTTTCCAGGAATGCTTTAACCGTGATGATAGCTATGTGGCTCAGGCTGAAGCCCTGAGGGCTCTGGGGAAAACCGGTGATAAAAAACAGGCTTATTTTCTCAAAAAGGCGGCGGGCCTTCCTTCCTACCGGAATATAATCAAAAACGCCGCCCTGGAAGCACTCCGACAGCTGGGTTTGGAACAATGAGTTCAAATTATTGTCGAGTATTTGTTTGGGAGATTTGCCGGAGTGATGAATTTTTGAGGAGTTTTGTGGTCGCCTCAAATTTATAGAATAGAAATGAGCCTGGTGGGTTAAGCTGAAGATTGAGTTTAAATAAAAATAAAATTTTCCCCACAAAAGGAGGATTTATGGAAAGAGAAAGGAAAGTTTATTTATTGATTATTTCTGCGGTGCTTTTTGTCTTCCTCAGTAATGCAGGGTTAATTGCAGACAGTATTGCCCGGGAAAGAAAGGCTTGGGCTGAATTATCGCCCGCTGTTGAATCTAAGTTGAAGGCCATATTTGAAACTGGAGAGTTTAATGCCCGCCTGTTTAGAGGCGAGTGGAGCCCAGATGGGGCTACTTACACAGTCCTGGAAAGGAATTCAAAGGAAAACGCAATGGAGCTGGTAAGCTATGAAATTGTATCAGGTAAGCGAACTGTTCTGGCTGGTTCGGCCCAATTAATTCCTGCTGGACAGCAGAAACCTTTAGCCGTGGAAAATTATGCCCTCTCCCCCGACGGGGCTTTTATTCTGATGCAAACGAATTCTCGGACCGCTGAGGAAACAGGAGAAATGGTTGTTGATTATTGGCTTCTAAAGCGACAGGACGGACACCTGAGGAAAATTGTTTCCGGTGGGGACCCAGTAGATATGGGGCAATGTTTTTCTCCTGATAGCCGAAGGATCATCTTTAGTCTTAAGGATAATCTTTACGTTTATGAGGTGGAAACCGGTCGCCAGATTTCTCTAACCACTGATGGCGTGGTAAATAAGATTTCTAATGGACAGGCTGTATGGAGCCCGGATGGGAAATATATTGCCTACATACAATCTGACTCTTCAATGGTATTATTGCGACCTGTGCTGGTGCCGGTAGATCCAACCTATCCGAAAGTAAGATATGTGCGCTTTGCCCGGGTAGGAACTCCTATCCCCCGCCTTCGTCTTGGTGTGGTGAAAGCAGATGGGGGCGAGACTTTATGGCTTAGAATTGGCAAAGAGGATGAAGAATTTTATCTAAGGAAATTGACCTGGCTTAAAAACTCAAAAGAGATTTGCCTGGAAAAGCTGAGCCGGTCAAGGGACTACCGAGAATTTTTGGTGGCCGAGGTAACCAGCGGAAAAGTAGAGAAAGTTTATTGGGAAAGTGACCCGGCCTGGGTTGATGCAAGTTATGGGACAAACGCTGGATTGAGCTGGATAGATAACGATAAGTCATTCATAGTGATTTCGGAAAAGGATGGCTGGCGCCGCGCATATAAATTATCACGAAATAAGAGTTCAAAGGAAATTCCCCTGACACCTTCCGGGGTTGATATAATTTCTCGGGTGGGGCTGGATGAAAAAAGAGGATGGTTCTATTATCTGGCCTCTCCTGACAATGCCACCCAGAGTTATCTTTATCGGGTTCGTTTAGACGGAAAATCAGAACCTCAACGAGTAACCCCGGCTGATCAAAAAGGAGTTCACAGTTACATTTTGTCACTTGATAGAAGATATGCTTTTCATACCAGTTCAACATTTGATACTCCCCCGGTTACAGAGTTAATTCAGTTACCTGAACATAAAATAATTCGGGTCCTTGAAGATAACAGCCAATTAAGGGCCAGAATTAAAGCCCTGAAGATTCGACCGGCTGAATTTTTGAAGATTGATATTGGAAATGGCCTGGTCATGGATGCCTGGATGATAAAACCCGGGGATTTTGATCCGTCGAAAAAGTACCCGGTTTTTGTCTGGGTCTACGGAGAACCTCATTCTCAGACAGTTCTTGACCAGTGGCAGGGGGCTCGAGGTATGTTTCATCGGGTTATTGCTGATATTGGTTATTTGGTTGTCTCTATAGACAATCGTGGTACCCCAGCCCCTAAAGGGGCAGCCTGGAGACGGGCCATATTTGGCAGCCTTGGTCCTTTATCAACAAAAGAGCAGGCTGCTGCCTTAAGAGAACTCAGCCGGAAGCTAAATTATGTTGATTTATCAAGAGTTGGCGTTTGGGGATGGAGCGGAGGAGGCTCTAACACTTTGAACGCCATGTTCCGGGAACCTGACCTTTATAAAGTTGGAATTGCTGTGGCTCCCAAACCACAGCCCCAGCTTTACAATGCCTGGTTTCAAGAAATCTACATGCGCACTCCTGAAGTCAATCCCGAAGGATACAGAGAATCTGCTCCCATTAATTTTGCCGAGGGATTAAAAGGACATTTATTGATAGTGCACGGTTCCGGAGAAACTAATACTCACATTCAGATTACTGAAGGACTGGTGGATCGCCTGATAGCCCTGGGTAAACAGTTTGATTATATGGTTTATCCTAATAGGGATCATGGTCTTAGAGAGGGTGAAGGGACAATACTACACCTTTATATGTTGATTGCCCGGTATCTTATTACTCATCTTCCACCCGGGCCACGTTGAGCAGGAAATCAGATGCGGAGAATGAACTTTTTGCAGCTATTGGAGAGGAGAGGGAGAAATAATATTGTAATTTTTTGGTAGTGTCTTATTACTCGAAAAGAGTTCAGAAATGAATAGAAACATTTTAGCCCTATCAAATATTGTCGGGTTT
>Ga0209017_10000264_pt1 | contig 54074 bp, 40 predicted proteins | sample YNPBryunderm2012_FD_185812 | JGI IMG/M metagenome (GOLD analysis project Ga0209017, IMG submission 185812) | Anoxygenic and chlorotrophic microbial mat microbial communities from Yellowstone National Park, USA - YNP Bryant MS undermat 2012... ... | reverse complement strand
GTGAAGGGGATGGGGTAGAGGGATTGGGCCGTAACCAGTTGGGCAGCAAGCCTTGGGCTGCAGCGTGAGGTGGTCCGGAGATGCACCAGAGCCAGGCCACCCATAAACCGGTCCAAGCGCCGCGGCGTGGCATGTCTGCCTCCTGCGTGGTCAACAATCAAAGGCATCGGACTTCACCATCCCTTTCCAAGGCATCGGCCGGACCACAGAGGGGACTTGCCCTAGGTCCACTTAGCTGTCTTCGGGATGCTTACCCTTCCCCCACAAGATCGGCACAGCTCGTACACGTGGACGAATACCCTTCCTGATCCCCGCTTTCCTACGGCTCTCAGCAAGAAAAACGACCGACCGTTCGGACCCAATCCAGGCAGGCCAGATCAACAAGATCCAGCGGACGTCTGTGCTTCCGTGATTCTGGGGATCAGGACCGAGCAGACGCCTGTGCTTCCGTGATTCCGGGGATCAGGACCGAGCAGATTGGGGCGTAGAGTCTCCGGACCCCGAAAATTGTATAAAGTAGAGTCAAGAGCCTGTGACCGCTTTCCATCGGTTCTGAATGAAAGCGATGCCGTGGGTGTACACTTCCTCCGCACTGGGGAAGAGGTCACGCCAAATCCGGGTGGCCGCGGCCAGGTCCGGCAACGCCCGTCCGAAGGCTTCGATCGTCAGCCAGCCGTCGTAGCCGACTGCATGAAGGGTCTGGAAGGTGGCATCCCAATCGACTTGACCGGTGCCCGGAGTGCCGCGATCATTTTCGCTGATATGAACATGTGCCAGCACAGGGGCCACAGTGCGGATAGCGGTGGCAACGTCCTTCTCCTCAATATGGGCATGAAAAGTGTCATACATGGCACGGAAATGCGGGTGATTCACCAGGCGAACCAATTCGACGGCTTGTGCCGCTGTGTTGAGGAAATAGCACTCGAACCGATTCAGGTATTCGATCGCGAGCATAAGTCCGGCTTGACGGGCATACTCCGCGGCAGTCCGCAGAACATCTGCCGCACGTTTTTTCTCATCCTCTGTGGGTCCTGTCCCCGTGAACTCGCCGAGAGCGGAATGGTACGGTCCACACATCGTCTCGGCGCCCAGAACGTGATTGATGTCGATTGCCGTCTTGAGCCATTCCACCGCCTTCTGGCGAACAGCGGGGTCGGGACTGACCGCGTTGGTTTCACGGGTCAGGATGGTGACCGTCGTGCACTTCAGACCCAGCTGATCCAACTCGGCCCGGATCGGTTTGTAATCCTCTGGCTTCCCCCCGAAGATAGGTAACTCCACCCCGTCAAACCCCGCGGCCTTCAAGCGGGCCAGGAGAGGAAAATGCTCCTTGGTTACCTGACCTGTCCATAACAGCAGATTCATTCCCATCTTCATGGTGATATCTCCCCCAGAAACGGATGCAGGCCGGCATCTCTGTCTGGGTTGGCTCGGCGGAAAGCCCTGATCCACGCACCGGGTTGGCTCCGCTCAAAGCTCGCCGGCCAACGTGGTACTGATGCTCTGTGGATCGACAACACTGCTCTGCGGCATTGTCCAATGCCAGAGGGATAGCGGCAAGCGGCATCCCGTGTTTTCCACGGCATCCCATCTTTTTTTCCTAAGTAACGCCCTTTCTGGCTTCGCCTTTTCAGCGCGTAGGCACCATAAAGTAACTTCTCACCCAGTCAGCGCTATGGCATCGAAGCCCTTTCCGATTCAGATACGCCGGGGAATTCTGCGCTTTTTGCGGCGAGTTCTGAGCTTTTTGCGACATCAGGAACAAGCAGGGGCATGAAGCATCTCTAAGAGAAGTTCAGCGCAGGTTCGGGCGAAGGCGGGATCATTGATGTGCAGGTCCAATTCCACGAGGCGGACCTGGGGGGCAATCCAGTTGCGGATGCTCTGGAAGAGGGCGTGATCGGCTTCCGGCCACCAGAAAGGTTGACCTTCGGCATCCAGGGCGGACACCCCTCGCAGCGGCAGCACCACGGCGGTTGGTCCGCGAGCGGCACTCGTTTTTTCAGCGATTTCCTTGCCTAGGCGATCCATTTCCTGGGGTGTCGTTCGCATCAAGGTGACGTTGGGATTATGAGCATGCAGGCGGCGGCCACGGAATGGCTCGGGTACGGTCGAGGGCGGTCCGAAATTGACCATGTCCAGGGCACCCACCGAAACGACCTGAGGAATGCCACGCATCGCGGCGGCGGTCAAGCGATCCGGGCCGGCGCTGAGGATGCCCCCCACCAACTCGTCCGCCAGTTCCGTGGTGGTAATGTCCAACACCCCGGCAATCCATCCCTCACGGATCAACTCTTCCATCGTCCGTCCCCCTGTCCCCGTGGCGTGGAAGACCACGACTTCATACCCGGCTGCTTCCAGATGCTGGCGTGCCGCTTGCACACAGGGGGTGGTCACACCGAACATGGTCGCAGCGATAACCGGCTTATCTGAGGAAGCAGACGATCCATGGGATGCCGCTTGAACCAGTTCCGAGGGAGTATCCGCAGGACTCCCTGAGGATCTCAGCAGTGGCGGTGAACGTCGGCGCTCGTAGGTCTGAACCATGCCCTGCATGGCTGCCACGGCTGTGTCCAGGATTTGCCGGCTAATGCGGTTCAGACCGGCGATGTCCACCACCGAGTGGAGCATCAGGATGTCCCGCGTTCCGACGTACGGCTGCACCTGGCCACTGGCCAACGTGCTGACCATCAACTTGGGCACACCGAGGGGAACAGCTCGCATAGCCGCCGTGGCGATGGTCGTTCCTGCGGAACCTCCCAACCCCAGAATGCCGCTCAGACGGCCTTCCTGATACAGCTCCTGGGCCAACCATGCTGCTCCTTGCGCTGCACAAGCTACTGCATGTCCGCGATCTCCCATCGCCCGTACCGTGGCGTAGTCCACACCTCCCAGCCGGTAGAGCACCTCGCGCGTAATGTCCGGTACGAATGCCGGAGGCCCCATGACACCTGCGTCTGCGGTGACGACGTCCAGGCCTTGTTCGAGCAGCCGATCCCGCACATAGCGGTACTCTTCCCCTTTGGTGTCTAATGTGCCGATCAGTAATACAGGCATAAGATGCCCCCCTTTGTGGGCCTTCCCCTCGGAGGCGAGTTCCCGCAAGGGTCGCCTCGTCTTGGGACATTCAAGAACCACCCTTCCTCTACCATCGTCTCGAAGCCGCTTTACGTGTTATGTTAGCGGTATACCCCCCCAAACGGAGAACAACGATGTCCCGCCGCCTTACACCATTACAACGGATACTCTGCCATACCCTGCTGACGGTTGTCTTTTTGGCGACGCTGGGTTGGTTCCTGGTCCAGCTGGCCGCCCTTGCCTGGAACCCGTATCCCCTTCCACCATCCGCTGTCGCCGCGGAGGATCCGCTTCCTCAAGAGGACATGATCGCAACACTTCAGTGGCAATTGCCCTTGCGACTGGCCGTCCTAGGAGCCGTGCTTGTGTTGATCGGAGAAGGGTTGCTGATCGTCCTTCGCCGATCTTTATCACACTCCGCTACACCACAGAAATCGTCTTCCTCCAATGGTATTGTTTCCTCTGCCTGCTCTTCGACTGAATCCTCGGCTGGGTCTTCTACCTTCTCCCATCCTTCGTAAATCATCCGTTGGAACTCCCAGGACAACCACGCCGGGACGAAGTGGATATAAGCCGGACCTTCCTTCCGGAGAGATTAGGAGATGTACGCATGAACCGTCAGGAAATATTGGCTCACCTGAGGCAGGTTGTAGCGTCGGGGCGACCCATCATCGGAGGAGGAGCAGGCACAGGCATATCCGCAAAGTGTGCCGAACTGGGGGGAATCGATCTGATCATCATTTACAATTCGGGGCGATTCCGCATGGCCGGACGCGGCTCACTGGCGGGACTACTTCCTTACGGCGACGCAAATCAGATCGTCATGGACATGGCCCGCGAGGTGCTTCCCATTGTGCAGAAGACACCGGTTCTGGCCGGCGTGTGTGCCACCGATCCGTTTCGGATTATGAAACGCTTTCTCCAGGATGTACGGGATGTTGGGTTTGCTGGTGTGCAGAATTTCCCTACGGTCGGCCTGTTCGATGGTACGTTCCGCCAAGGTCTAGAAGAAACTGGAATGGGCTTTGCCTGCGAAGTCGAGATGATCGCTTTGGCCCATGAGATGGACCTGCTCACGTGCCCTTACGTATTCACGGTCGAAGAGGCGGAAGCGATGACCCGGGCTGGTGCGGACATTCTCATCCCGCACATGGGCTTGACCACCAAGGGAACGATCGGTGCCAAAACCGCCCTGACCCTGGAGCAAGCGGCTCAAAAGGTGCAACAGCTGGCCGACGCTGCCCACCGCATCCGACCCGATATCCTGGTGCTCTGTCACGGCGGGCCTATCTCCGAACCAGAGGATGTTCGCTATATCCTTGAGCACACGTATGGTGTCGTCGGCTTCTTTGGCGCCTCGAGTATCGAACGTCTCCCCACGGAGCAGGCCATCACCACCTGCGTCCGACAGTTCAAAGACCTACGCTTGACTTCTGCAGCAACACCTTCATGATTTTCATCATGCTGCATATTATGCTTACTGTATCCGCACATCCCGATATTGTGTCAGCACAGGCCAATATTATGTCAGCATGGAGCATAGGTCGATATTGTATCACAATAAGACGATATGGCATTCGCATGAATGGATATAGGGACTGCTCCATCTGTGCAATCTCACTCAATAACGCAAGATGAAGTCCACCGTGAAGCGATAGCTGAAGAAATCCCGTGGTCCGGCAATAGGCAGCTCGAAGGCTCCCCCCAACTGTGCCGCCTCGCTGATCTTGTATCGGGCCCCAACTGCCCAGGTCATCAAGCCGCGTCCCCGAGCCAACCCACCGAGATTGAACAGATCCCTTCCCTCGGCTCCGAAAAATGGACGTTCCTTGCCATTGGCTGTAACGATTTGCCAGTTGAGCCCCAGGAGTGGATAAAATCGATGGTTATTGAATGTGTCCAGGTCCACCTGAGCCGATAAATAGTAATAGTCACTACGCTCTGCCGTCACGCTGAATGAGTATCCTGTACCGATTATGGTATTGAGGCTACCGATACGCCAGCCGAAGTCCCAATTTTGCGCGTAACTCAGATAGGGAACCAGCGAGAGGCTGCCTGTGTCCTGATACACACTGCGGGTACCAATGGGAATCTGAAACTGCAAGCCTGTGGCCAGTACACTCCCTGATTGATCGTTGCGGATCAGAGTGTACTTAGGCCCTAACCACAACTCGCTGAAACCAGTTGAGCCATCGTAGAGAGAAGCATTACCGGTATTGATCGACAGACCACCCAGCTTATGGATCACCAGGGAGATGCGGTCTGTCAAGGCCACACGGGCCTGTCCCCCGAAGAACCAGAGGCCACCCCCTCGGAAATCCGGCTGACTCCGCGGCACCTTCTGAAATATGAACAGGGGCCGAAACTCCGTGAGCGAACGCGGATCTTCCAACAAAAACGGATGAGTCACCGGGGAAATAAAATTGTCGAAAACATGATCGCTTTTAAACAAGTCCTGAGTGTTACCCAATGCTTGATGCAGGATATCACTCAGGCGTTCACCAAAACGGGTCGTGGTTGCAGTCGAAGTATCAGTCGCAGATGGAGAAACCGAGGGTACTGGAACACCCCCCAGTGTAGAACGTTGCTGCACAATTTCTTGCACAGGATCAGGGCGTGGGGGTGTTACCGGGGGAATTCCCAGACGTTCCACCGCCTGAGCCGGCACTAGCTCCGCAGATGGTGTCGGACGACCCAGGACCGCGGTACGTACAAGTGGCCCTGGTTCAATCGTACTGCTCCCCGCCGAGCCGCCTACTGGGGACACCTCAGCAGCGGCAGAAGCAGGCGCGGAGGATGAGGTAGGTGGTGGAGCATCCGGCAGAGTTACGCATGCCCTAGGAGCCACTGGTGGGCCTAACACCTGCGGCAGATGCGCTCTTGCTGACCCGATAACCGCATTTGGCAATTGTCCTCTGGTGCTGTGAGCAGAATCAGGGATCGGTTCCGGCGGCAATTGCCCTGTCCCTGATCGCTTCGGCTCGGGTGGCTCTGACCAGCGGCGACTTCCATCCCCTGCGGCTCTCGTAAGCCGATCCCTAGGTTCGGCACCATCTGCAGAAACAAGATCAGCTCGAGGAACACGATCAGCACGAAGCGGGGCCAGAGGAACCGGAACCTCGGAGGAAGCAGCCACGGGGGGTGCAGCAGACAGGCTATCGGGACGGAGCATCAATCCGACCCACAGCATCAGCCGCAGCACGGCGTAGCGTCCGCACTTCACCCGGTGTGACATCCTGCCTCCTCCGTGGCCGGGGACTTCTCCTGTTTCCAGCCACCGGGGTATTCAGGGATTTTTGATACTACCCCCATTTTCTCTATCGGCCGTGTTTTATCGAGACTTCATCGGGATTCTTGTAAAGGGACACCGGCAGAGGATTCCTGTAAGGGGGAGTCCTGCGGGGTGCGATCCTGCGCGGGGGCAACAGGGGTGGGCGGTTGACCTCGTCTGCTTCGGATATATTCGTCTCTCAAAGCTGCATATTCCGCAGCACTCAGAGTCACTAATCTCTCTTCCTCTTGCTTAGGGGGGAAAGCAGAAAGGGTCGAGGATACCTCTCCCGCCACCCGACGATGGATGAGTCGTAAAAAAGGAATGCACCAACCACAACCAGTCCCCGCACCTCCGCAAGCCGACAGCTGACTGGCCACCCGCGGGCGGTGACGACGCGCCCAATTCTCCAACTTCCGCCATGTCACATGAAAGCAGTAGCACACGGTGTCATCGAGATGCATGAACTGATCCTGCTCAGCGTAACGACTGTTGCTGCTCAACGTTTGCCAATACCGGTGGCCTGTCTCCATATATGTCGGCCTAATACCCATCCTAGCAGAAAGCACTTCATCGGAGAACTGACGATCGGGCGGGAGGTCCAAACATCATATTGTTGCCGCTCGATAGCCTGTAGGATGGCTCGACCGCCTTGCAGGAACAACTCCACGGGCATCAGCGCCTCGGCCGGTAACAGGGGCAACAACTCCGCTCCGCGGTTCAGGAAGCCACGGGCACGCTCCACTTGAAACCGCAGCAGTTCACGGAAAGCATTATTGCAGCGCCTGGCCTGGAAATCCGCCTCGGTATAGCCAAAGCGTGCACAATCCTCAGCGGGCAGATAGATGCGACCACGCTCCCAATCCCGCGACACATCCTGCCAGAAGTTGGCCAGCTGCAATCCCGTGCAAATCTCATCCGCCAGGGCAGCCCGCCGGGAATCGTAGCTGTCGAACAGATACAGCACCAGATGACCCACGGGATTGGCTGAGCGCTGGCAGTAGTGAAGCAGAGTGGCGAAATCGCGGTAGCGGACCTGCTGCTGGTCCAGCACAAAAGCTTCCAGAAGTCGCAGAAACGGCTCGGGGGGAATGGCGAAACGGTGGAGGGTTGGTTGCAGGGCCACGAAAACGGGGTGACGACACTGACCCTCATAACAGCGGAGCAACTCCTCACGCCACCACTGAAGCAGACTCAATGCTTCGTGTCCTGGATGAGTTTCATCGGCGAGGTCATCCGCCCAGCGACAGTAGGCATAGATGGCCTCCACATGAGGGTGCAACCGGCGGGGGAGCCACCAACTGACCACACTGAAGTTTTCATAATGGTTTCGGGTCAGCCAGCGGCAGTAAGCACGTGCCTGGGCCAGCGTCGGCGTTTTACGATAGGGGAGGACTTGCGGACCCCACCGACGCAGTTGAGTGATCACATCCCATGCCGCCATCATCGATCTACCGGGTGACGGACGTCACGAGCAAAACTTATGCAGGAGTACACGGTGAGAGCCGTTCCTTCCTCCCTTGCTCGGGGTATGTTCCTGAGCCAGGAGAATGAACACCGGGAAAGGGACACAAACTCACTTCTTGGCTTCCAGAATCCGGATTTGCGTACAGAGGCTGAAGATCAGATCGTCCATCTGATACTCCGTTTCCGCAAAGAAGGCGCGAAAACCCTTTTCGGGAGCATGGACCACCGCGGGCAGTTCCGTCTGAGGTCGTTCCGTCCATCGAGCGGGACGGAAGTCCCGCGTGGGCGACTCAGCCACCCATACGCGCACCTGCCGGACTTTGGCGGCTGATTTCAACTCAAGCCGGCAAACACCCTGCTCTTCGGAGCAGACCCATTGCAACTGCGGCATCGGCTTATCAAAGATGATGCATCGCCCGAAGGCGCAGAGTGTATTCATGGCCCGCTTCGGCAGCAACTCAGGTTTACCGTTGGCGTCCCGTTCACGCAAATCATGCCCGGCATTGGGAACGTAGAGGACATACTTTTCGCCCTTGAGATCGTCCCAGTAACTGTTGAGAGCATCCAACGGCCAATACGGATCGTTTGCCCCGTTGATGATCATCTTGGGTACGGTGATCCGCTCGCGATACACCCAAGGATCAATCATCCGCCACAATTTGCGGGCTTCCAGGGTATCGGGAATCGGCACGAGCTTGCGATTGGTGTAGTCCCGGATCATCTCGCTCGGTTTGCCGAACGCCTTGACTTGATTATCCATTTGCACAGGCATGTTGAGGGTGTCGATAACCAAGGGTGCAATGGCTTTGACCCGAGGGTCTCCGGTGGCCGCCGTCAACCAACTGGTCCAGCCCCGTTTCGAGGCCCCCGTCACGACAAACCCACGAATTTCCTTCTGCCATTGCTCCTGGGCGAACTGTTGCACCGTATCCATGGCCCGAATGAGGCTTTTGACCATGGGGAACAGCAACGGCCAGGTAGAATCCTTGGTCTCCAGGTAGCGGACGAAGGTCTCCGCAATGAGGGCATCCTCGGTTTTGCCGCCAAAAAGTGGCTGCTTGGGAATACCATAGAGAAAGGCAACCGGGGCACCAATGCGCCGAGCCATTTCCATACCCAACATGACGGAAGCCGCATTGGGGCGTCCGCCTTGATTCCAAAGCACGATGGTTGCGGTTATCGGTGCACCTTTGGGTACGAAAATCTGCAACTTGTGGTCCCAGACAATTCCGTGCCAGGTCTGGGATACCAGATCGAGGGTGTAAACGGTTCCTGCTTCTGTCTCCTGCTGGTTCTCCTTCTTCCAACGGAAGGAATCATCGGGGGCACGCACGTAGTTAACCAGATCGGGTGGGGGGTCGCTGTCAGGCAATTCGGTAGCCCGTACCGTTGGCTCTGTCGCTCCACCGTCACACGGGTATTCCACCGCGAGCATTCCCAAGATAACCAATACAACCCGCCATCTGCCCCACTTCATGAATACCCCTCCCAATTCTGATGGAAGATGACTAACGTGATCATTCCTGCAATCCGTTCCCCATCTGCTCATGTTCCGACAACAGTTCTATCTTATTCACTGTTCACCACCGCGGCTGATGAAACGCCATGATACCCATCGTCATGGCTGGCGAACGGGGAATTCCCAGACACGCACAGGTGAGGAAAGAGTGTAGGAACGCCCATCACTAGTGAATTCAGCTTCCACGAAAGCAGCAGAGTATGGTTTGGATTGCAGGGGCACCACGATTGGTCCCGACTGCCGCTCCCATGGGCACTCCTGCTCTTGCCACCAGGCCTGGCGAAAGTCCCGACTGTCGGAACCGGTAGTGAACAAGCGGACTTTGCAAGGCGTCTGATCACACTGAAGCTGAACAGACCATTGTCCCCGCTCCAGAGGTTTCCACTGCCAATGCAATCGTGGCAGGGGACGTCCATGGATCTGGGCATAGGCGAAACTGGTCAGAGTGGCCACCGCCCGGCGGGGGAGGGATTCTTCGACGCCATCCTCGCGTCGTTCGCACACGTAATGGCCCGCATTGGGAACATAAAGGACCCATTTCTCCCCGGGCAGATCGTCCCAATAGAGATTGAGAGCCTCCAAAGGCCAGTACGGGTCGTTGGTTCCGTTGATGATCAGTTTGGGCATCCGCAAGCGGGGGCAGTAGGTCCACGGATCGATCATAGCCCACAATCGGCGAGCCGCGGACGTGTTGGGGATGGGTAATAAACCGCGCTGCTGATAATCCTGGATCATTTCACTGAAGCGACCGAATACCCGCACCTGTTGAGCCATCTGCACAGGCAAATTCAAGGTATCGAATACCAGCGGTACGATCGCCTGAACCCGGGGGTCACCGGTGGCGGCTGTAAGCCAGACGGTCCACCCTCGCTTGGATGCTCCCGCCAACACGAATCGTTCCAAGGGGCATCCCCACTGCTGCTGGGCGTAGGATTGCAGAGCATCCATACACCGGATCACGCTTTTGACCATGGGGAACAACAACGGCCAGTTGCTGTTCTGCGTCTGAAGGTACCGAGCCAGGGTTTCGGCAATCAAAGCATCTTCTCGATAGTCACCCAGAAGAGGTTGATTGGGGACTCCGAAGACCATGGCAAACGGTGCCTGGATCTGCGAAGCCACAAGCATGCCCAAGGTATCCACCTTGCTCCGCGGCGGCAGATCTCCGTCCACCCAGAGCAACCAACTGCGACTGGGAGATATACCCGGAGGCACATAAATTAGGACCTCATGGTGCCAGACCACCCCTTGCCACCGCTGAGAACGTACATGCAGGGTATGAATCGTTCCCCACGGTCGGCCGAGCAGCCAGCGTTCCTCCCGGCTTTGCACACTCCAGTGGAAATGCTCATCGGCTTGAGCCACGTAATCGGTCAGTTCCCGCGGCAAATCCCGCTCACTGTGTACCGCTAGCACTTCCGCCGTGCTATTGCCCGTTTCACCTTTGCCAGTTCCAGCATGACCACTCACCGTCTGTAGGGGGGCGGTCCCTTCGGTCTCCTCGGCGACCCGACCCCTGTGGTCGGCACGGTCCCACACCCAACGTTCCGATGCCGACCTTATGGTTGCAATGACCAGCAATCCCAGCAGAACTGCCGCGCCCAGAACAAGGGAGCAACGCCCTTGAAGCCACTGGCCCAGCCGTTGTTTTCGATCCCCCATGACCGTGTTCCTTTCGGCTGCATCTCCTCGTGCTCATCTTATTACCCATTCTATCCCCTTCACCCGCGGTTGAGTGAACATAATTCCCACCCTGCGGTGGTTTTTCGGCACAGTGCCAACTTCCGTCATCCCAGGACATTTCTCCGAAGTGTCCACTCGAGTCTGACTCCACGAGAGTCTCACGGGACGAGATGGTACTCAAGTGCCTTCGACTGAGCGAAAGGCCGACAGCTTAGACCCAGAAACTCCCTGGGAACGTAGGAAGTTTACTCAAGTGCCTTCGAGTGAACGAAAGGCCGACAACTGTGCTCGTAATCCTTCCCCCGTCCAGCTAAGCTACAATAAAGCAACCTTGTTCGGGTGGCAGCGGACGGTGGGTCAGAGTGAGTGAAACGGCTGGCCGTCCTGTGTGTGCGTAAGGCACCATGCCAACTGTCCAACCGTTCATGTCACGTGGTAGCCATAGAGACGGCACGGATTGCGAGGAAGGTATGGGACGCGACCGGATCAGCGAAGACGCCCAGGCGCTGTTTGAGCGAGGCCAACAGGCGTATCATCAAGGGGATCACCGTGAGGCCGTCGAATGTCTTTCTCGGGCCATCCGCTTGCGCCCGGACGTGGCCGTCGCCTATCGTTATCGGGCTTACGCCTATCGTGAACTAGGAGACCGCCTGAATGCCCTGAATGATCTCGACACCGCAATCCGACTCAAACCGGACGATGTCCAGGCATATGCCGACCGGGCTACAGAACTGTTCGCCCAGAAATCCTTTGAGCAGGCCATCTCCGACTGCAATCAAGTGCTTGCCCTGGACCCTGGCCGCGGTGCCATATATGGTCTACGTGGCCGTTGCCATGCGGAACTGGGCAACAGTGAACAAGCTCTCGAGGACTTCAAGCAAGCGATCCACGCCGATCCAGCCAATGCTGTCCAATATCTGCAATGGCGGGCGGAACTCCATTTGGAATGCGGTCACTGGAACGATGTCCTGGCTGACTGTGAGGCAATCTGCCGACACGACCCTCAACACGTGATGGCCTACTACTTGCGTGGCGTGGCTCTCGCCGAAACCGGTCAGAATACGGAGGCGATCAACGCCTTCAGCACGGCCCTGCAGATTCAGCCCACGCATATTCCCTCATTGCTCGGTCGTGCTCGCGTTTACTTGCAATTGGGCTGGAGTCAGCAAGCAGAAGCAGACTGCACCAGAATCCTGACCCAGGAGCCGTCAGCAACGATCGCTTATGAGCTCCGCGGTCTGGCACGCCGCCTCCAGGGCCGATGGCGGGAGGCCGCCGAAGACTTTACCCAGGCCTTACAACTGGACCCCAGTGTCGAGCTGTACAACGCGCGGGCAGAAATGCGCTATTACGCAGGTGATTACGCCGCAGCCATTTCCGATCACATCGAGGCCTTGAAACTGGACCCGCACAATCCTGACACCTTCAATTGCCTGGCGTGGATCTGGAGCACATGCCCAGACCCGGAATTCCGCAACGGTCAGCGAGCCAAAGATTGCGCCACACGCGCTTGTGAATTATCGGAGTGGTCTGAGCCCATATACCTCGATACCCTGGCAGCCGCTTACGCTGAATGTGGCGACTACGACCAGGCCCTTCAGTGGGTCAATCGGGCAATCGAACTACTGGAACAGAAACAATCCGCGCCAACCGAGGTCCGACACGACTACGCCCAGCGACGGGAGTTGTATCGAAACCACAAGCCATTCCGTACCACACCGGGGCCGCTTGCCACCTTCCCTACTTGGGGAACTGGCACCACCCTTCCACCTCAGTCTCCCGAGAGCTGAGCACTCCTTTGCCCGTTGTTCCCAGTTGCACCCCCAATAACCCACCAGTCTTGATAGAGCTCTCACCCCCTTCATCCCTCTATCCTCGTACTGAATCCTCCACTTCCATCGAAACGAACAACGCTTCAAACCAACCAACCTACCTAGCCCATAATCGTCGAGTTTACCACTTCCGAACAACTGACGATGCCCAGACTTGGAGTATACTGGAGCTAAACCCCGAATGGAGCAGGAACGGTCACTCCAAGTCACTCCATTGCCTGGAGGTGGTGTCATGACTGCCTTACCCGCCGAATCGCCATTTATTCCCAATACTCCCCTGACACGAACCCTAGGAGATGTCCAGTACACATGCCTTTACACACCTGAAATGAAGAGGGGTAAGCAGAAAGTCCCCTCCTCATTGCGCATCAGCATCACCGTCCCGACCGAAGGCGAGTTCCATTTGGTACCGGAGAGTTTCTGGGATCGGGTGGGCAAATTCCTGGGTATCGCTCAGGAAATTGCGACCGGAGACGCGGAATTCGACCAACGCTGTTATATTCGGAGCGATACTCCTGCTTTTGCCGCAGCCTATCTCAGTGATCCGATCAAAAGGATCGCCTTCCTTGACCTCCAACGCTTGGGATTCCCCGAAGTGCAACTGGAGAAGGGTGAACTGGCCGCTATCTGGACCCACTTCGATCCCGCCAAAGATGGAACAGCCGAGCTGGTCGAGGAAGCCGCTGCTCGCCTCATTATCCTAGGCAGCAATTTACCCCCTTCCGATCCGGAACTACTCTACAATGTCCGATCCCGGCGGATTGTGGGGCTATGGGTTCTGTGGCCTTTTCTCATTCTCTTCGCCGGTATCACCTTCCTCGTGGGGATGTTTTTCCCCCCTCTCGATGATTGGGAATGGTTTCTGACCAGCCTGCCCCTGCTAGGTGTTGCCCTGCCGCTGTTTGCAGTGCTCTCCGCCTACCTGCTGCGGGGCACCTCTACCTCCCATAATGCCTGGCTCATTCTCATGGTCGCCGCACTCTTTCTGCTGCCCTTAGGGAGTTGTGGTACCATCGCAACCGTCAATGGCCTCAGTGACGACACACCGCCCCAGACACACCAGGCTTTGATTGTTCAGAAATACACGACACGTTCCAAGAACAAAACACATTACAAAGTGAAATGCCTGTCCTGGCGACAGCCCGGAGCCACGGAGATATTCGAAGTTTCCGCGTCGGATTATAGTCAGATCGTGGAAAACCGCAGTCATCTGCAAGTGGTCACACGAGCGGGAAGCTTGGGACTGGAATGGCTCGTTTCCATGAGTGTGATTCCCTAGGATCCCCCCACCGGAATGCGAGCTCCAGGCCGGACGCACCTGCGAGGTGCTCCCTGACTCTCTTGTATCATCCTTTGCAAGCTGCAGTATCGAATTGAGGCGAGGAATGATTAGAAGTCAGAGAGGCACACATTGAGAATGATCAGAGAGCATAGATGCACACACGGACCACGAAGTCCTGCGCGGGAACAACGCTGACCTTACCGCTGGTCTCCGACGATGCCTTCTGCAGATCGTGGCTATCCCCCCCAGCCATGGCTTGAGCTCCTGTCTCCGTTTGCCTCGTCAGAATAACACACAGGCGGTTGCGAACTTGCAACAGAGAAGTAATATCCATCATCCACGTGCCCTTACTATCCACCTGGCCGGCATCGTGTTCATTGACCTGTATCTGGGCACCCGGTGGCAACCGGTCTGCGACCAGCCAGACACGTTCCTCTGCTTCCAGTCGGGTGGGCCGGCCAAACATTCTTTCCCACCCTTCTCTGTTGGACCAGCGGACATATCGCCAATGCCCACGGAGATGAATGACATGACGAGGCGGGGACGGAGGTAAAGATCGCATCATCTGAGAGGTTTGGTTCGAGCAGACTGATTCTGTCGTGATACCTTCTAGGGAGAGTGATAGGGGGCAAAGCTCAGGCGGACTGGAGGCGGTCGTTCCATTCCTCCAGGAGCCGTCCGATATTCTTGTAGGTATAATCGATGTTGGCCAATTCGTGCCCCAGATCAACCGCACTTTGCATGTCGCCCGCTATGGCATGGCCTTGGGCCAATTCAAAGAGAATCTCTTTGCGTGCCTCCTCTTCTGTGGCAGGAAGCAGTTGGAGGGCCTCCTCATAGTTTCTCTGCGCCAGGCGCCAGTTATTCCGCTGACGGAAGGCATGCCCTAGCAGCATAATCGCCTTCCATTTGAGCCGTTCATCTCGTCTTGCATGTTGGAGTTCCACAATGGCGGCATCTACCTGCCCCATTTGGAGCAATCGTTCTCCTAGTTCCAGACGATACACAGCTTGCTCCGGAAACCGATCGGCTTTGAGGCGATACAGTTCGATCTCCCGGCGTTGAATTTCCCCGCGGAGTTGCTCGCGCAGTTGCTCCAGTTCCGCGATCGACATTTCTCCGTAGGGATGAGCTGTATCCTCCTCGGAGAGTTGCTGAGGAACGGAATCGCTTTGTCGTTGGGCGCGAAGGTTTTGCAAGCGGGTTTCCACCAGGTCGAGGTTCAGCCGGACCGGTGCTAGTTCTAATTCCATCAATTCGAGTTGCAGGACGAAGGACTGGCCCGTAGGTCCCAAGCCCTGTTCCAATACCGCCCGTGCCCGGTCCCACTGGTGATGTTGGCGATAAAGCTGGGCCAGTTGCACATACAAAGTCGGCTCGGTAGGATCGGCCTCGATCCGCTTGAGCAAGGCCTCCACATCGCGTTCGAAGCGAAGTTGCTTTTCATTGGCTTGGGCCTCGATCCGCCGCAGAACCGGCGACTCTTTACTGCCTCCGAGCACCTCTTCATACTGGCCTTTCTGAATCGTTTCCCGGGCTGCCAGGTCTTTAGCCTTGTGAGCGGCCTCGACATCAGTGGGATGAGTCTCCAGGACCAGTTGCCACAGAACGATGGCTTTCTGGAAGTCCCCACGCTTTTCAAATAGCCGGGCTAAGGCTCGATTGAGCGTCGCATTCTTGGGATACTTCTGGCGGGCCTGATCGAGGGTGAACACCGCCAGATCGCTCAAACCGAGAGCGTCAAATGCCTCCGCCATGTCCAACTGCGTGCTCAGGTCCCAAGGATTGCGACAGAGAATCTGCTCACCGTACTCCAGAACCTTGAGGTAATCACGAGCCCGTTTGGCTACTTTGATCCGGGCCTTCCAACGGGCTGTTGTGAGGAAGGCGAAGCGGCTGCCGCGCAAGTTGTGCCCATACTTGTCCTTCTGTGCTTTGCGCAGAGTTTGACGGTAGAGGAAGTTTGCAGGGTCGATCCGGCAGCAGGTCAATAACAACTCGATCGCATAGTCGATCTGTTGATTGTTGAGAGCCTCTTTCGCGCGTAGGTAGTTTTCCTGGGCAATATGGCGTTGCCCCGCTGTCAAGGTTGGCAGTCGTTGGGGTGTGCTGGGCGTGGCGGACATAACTCGACTCCCCTGCTTCAGTCAGCGGATCTGTTTCAGCGTAACCCGCAGCGGCAACCATATTATGATTATGATACCGGAAGGGCGACTGAAGGAATGCCAGTAGGTGGCACATTCGCGTTTCCCTTGGAATCGTCCCTGTTCCGCAAATGACCCTATGACCCAACGGGTTTGGCAGATCGACCCCAACGCTCCGGACCTCTTTTTGCTCCAGGAAGCAGCCCGATTCCTCCATCAGGGGAAACTGGTGGTCTTTCCCACGGAGACGGTTTACGGTCTGGGTGCCCATGGCTGTGATCCGCGGGCCGTTCGTCGCATCTTCGAGGTCAAAGGACGCCCTAGCTCCAATCCTCTGATTGTTCACATCGCCGCTGTGGAGCAGCTGGCTCAAGTGACTATCGACTATCCCCCGTTGGCTCGACGCCTGGCCGAGCAGTTCTGGCCGGGCCCCTTGACTCTGGTACTCCCCAAGCATCCACGCATCCCGGATGAGGTTACCGCCGGTGGACCCACGGTCGCCGTGCGCATCCCTGCCCATCCTGTGGCTTTGGCCCTGTTACGCGTTGCTAATGTACCAGTGGCTGCGCCGAGTGCCAATCTCAGCAACTCCATTTCTCCCACCCGAGCCGAACACGTGCTCAAAAGCCTCGGTGAGGCGGTCGATCTCATTCTCGATGCCGGCCCGTGTCCCAGGGGTGTGGAATCCACTGTGCTTGATGTAACAGTGGAGCCTCCCCGGCTGCTCCGTCCCGGCCCGATTACCATACCGATGTTGGAAGCGATAATCGGTCCGGTCGCGACCGGTCCGCCGCCGTCTGCCTCTTTGTCTGCACCAGCTCGTTCCCCAGGTTTGACAGCGAAACATTATGCTCCCCGCACTCCTTTGCGACTGGTCCCAGCAGAACAACTGAGCCAGGAGCAATCCCGCCTGGTGGAACAGGGATTACGTTGTGGCATCCTGCCATTGCCCGATGATCCTCAGCAAGCAGCCGCGATCCTCTATGCCGAATTGCATCGCCTGGACGCCGCCGGCTATGATGTGCTGTTGGCCCCACTCCCCCCCGATCACTGGGATTGGCTGGCCATTCGCGATCGCCTCCTGCGAGCGGCCCAGCCTTGACAATCCCGCTGAAAAACGTTCTGCCATAATGCTGTGCCTGCATCTTCTTCAGAAAATGGATGCATCCACCCACGGAAAACCATCCTTTTCCACGGCCTGCAATCAACTTTCACACACTCCGGTCCAATAGAGCTTTCAGGATGCAATCAGCCTCTCCGATTCTTTACGCCGCCTCCATTGCCGACGGATCAACCAACCTACCGCTCCCACGAGGGCCACCGTGCTCAAAATCGCCGAGGGTTCCGGTACGGGCACCAGAGTGAGCACCAACGCCACACCTCCACCATTGCCATCAGCTGTGATCCGCAGGGTGTGATCAAAGGCGGAAGCCAGCAACACAGGCCGCACCTCGTAGTACGACGGCTGGATCACCGTTCCCACTTCGAGCACCGTTCCATTGAGCCGGATCCGTCCCTCACCGGTTGTGGTGATCAGCTTCAGGTGATAAGTCTCGTTGGGAAGCAATGAGGAAGCCCCAGAAGGGTTGATCAGTTCGATGACAAGTTTATGGCTTCCCAGGTCCAGATCGACAAAGAAGGGCGCACCGACATTGATGCGGCTGGTATTAGCCGTGCCCGCTCCGGTGCGATGGACCTCGGCTTGCAGGATGGCGGGGTTCGTTGACGAGCTGCGTAGCGCCAGAGGACCATTGACCGTCAGTGTCCCCGTTCGTGCGGCGGCATTCGCCCCGTTCGGATGCCCACCCCGGATGGTCCCTCCCGGCTGCACGATCACCTGCTTGCCCGATGCATCATCAGGTAAGAGGGTGCCGGTTCCAGCCAGCCGAGCCCCCGAACCCACGATGATGTCTCCGCTGCGACTGGCACCTGTGCCAATCGAGGCGTTGTCCGACACGATGAGTGTCCCCGCCTCAATGAGCGTATTGCCACGGTAGGTATTCTGAGCAGCCAGTTCCAATGTCCCTGACCCTGTTTTGAGTAAGTCCGTGCTCGTGGAACCGGAGATAACCCCCACCAGGATCGTCCGGTCAGCATCGTTCCCGACACCACGTATGACCTGGATTTCCCGCACCAAATACCGCCCGGGCGTGAGACTATCCAACTGGATCGGATTCTGCCAGGCAACCGTAGCGTTGGAATATGGAGAACCGAACTTCAAGGCATAACCATCGGCGACGAAAGCGCCGCTATTCCATGTCAACTTGCGAGCATCCCCGAAGAGATTGACGAACAATGTTCGGCCCGAAGTGGTCGAGTAGGCGGAAAAACCTCCACCACCGAATTCGTTGGTCCCTGTCCAGTTCACCTGATTGCTGCCGGTTCCCACAGGCAAGTTGAAAGTGTAGTTCCCGCCGCTGATGTCATACTCCAGGACACCGCCTCGGAAACTAATCGTAGCTGTTGCTGGGTTGAAGTTCGTGGACGTCACTCGCAACGTTCCTCCGCCGATCGTCACGCTCTGGGTAGAACTGAACGCAATCTGATTGCTCGTGCCGGTCAGGACAACCATGCCGGGACCCGTAATCGTCACCGGACTGTTGTGAGCGGCCAGATTGCTATTCGTGAACAACCGCGTGGTGGGATTGACCACGATCAACGCACGAGGTCCAGCGGTGGAAGTGGAAAACAAGCTGCCCCCCGTAATCGTGACATCCCGTGAACCGGACAGCATGATTCCCAAGGTGTTGATCTGGCCTCCCGCACCCACGTTGATGGTAGTACCCTCGGCCTGAGGCTCCAGCACGACAGAAGCCAAGGAATTGCTGCCGCTGAGTTGGACGGTTTGATTGGCTTGCGGTGGACCAATAAACAGGACATGAGTCCCTGCCGGGGCGGTGTTGAAATTGCCCGTGTAGGTGGTCGTGGTCGTTGCTACCACGCCCTGGGGAAGGTCATAGTTGGCCCATCGGCCTGTGACATCCGCACTGGTAACGGAAGCCCGCCGGGTGACCACTGCCCAGGGAATAGGATTGCTCGTGGATGTTGAAATCAACCCCTGCGCAGTGGAAGGGGCCGTGGTAAAGAGAACTTGTGGCTGACCCGTTTCACCCACAAAGCCGCTGCCGATGTTCTCAAAAAAGAGATGTCCACTGGGATTGAGCCGACTCAAGGTGGCAAAGTTGACGGTCAAAGCTCCGCCATCACTAGCGACAGTCCGCAGGTAGGTTCCTCCTGCACCGGCTGCGGCGAGTGTGCCGGTCAGGCCCGTGAAGATGCTTCCGGAAGCCGCACCGCGAAACTCCAGGGTGGCACCGCTCCCGTAGAGCTGGATCGGATTCGCAGTTGTCAGACGGGGGAGCGTAGGATTCCCCGAACTGTTATCCAGCACGAGGGTCCCGCTGCGCAGAGTGATCGGAGCCGTGCCGGTGGCCATGGCCACTGTGTTGCCTGTCAGAACAAGTTGCGTACCACTTCCGACCACGATACCTCCCCCCGTCGGTCCTGAAGGGCCGTTGAGCGTCAAAGAGGTCAGCGTGCCGGTCCCCAAATCTATCGTAAACGTGCCCGTGCCTTGCGTGAGCAGTCCAAAGTTGCCAGCCGACGTGTCACCTGTGGTCAGAGTACCGCTACCGGATAATGTCCAACCCGCAAATTGAGCCGAATTGCTCAGGCGAAGCTGACGCACCGTGGCGGAGGAGTTCAACACCGGCTGTTGCAAGGAAGCAGGATAGACCGTACCCAAGATCCCGAATTGGGCCACATCATTGGCACCGGGTACTCCTGCCGGACTCCAACTGCCACTGTTTTCCCACGATACATTGGTATTGTTCCAGCTGTAGGTCTGAGCCGCCAATCGCGGCGACCCCCAGAAAACTCCCACCGCCCACAGCCACAGGATGATCCAGCGGATCATGACTCAACTCCGCTTCAGAAAAATGAGCTATGAGTTTCTTGTTTTGTTGCTGTTGGTTGAAAATCATCTTGATCTATCAAGCTTTATTCAGAACATGGAACCAGTTTCCGACATCATCGCCGAGGCGTCAAGAAAAAAATCCGAGCAATTGTGAAAAAGCGAAGGGGGAGAGGACGAAATAAAATTGTTGCAGATCTCTTTCCTTCTGCTTCGCGCCGACTCAGATTCGCGCTACGATAGATGCAGAGAGCGATACAAATCCGTGATACGGATGGGCGTCTAAGAAGCACTGGCGTCGCAGTCGTGCCCGTGCCAATGGAGCACGGAGAAGGAGCGACGGGAGCAAAGTAACTCTGGACAGGGAGGGAGGCTGATGGTCAGGTCCGGAAAATTGCTCACGGGTTTGTGCGTAGGAATGGTGTTGGGGTTGGGCATACCCGGCCTGGTGTATTTCCTCTGGCGAGCATTGGATAGTTCTATGGTATCTTCCGCATCGGAAGGCAGTAACCCCGAGTTGCACCGTCTGGCTGCAGATTCATCCCTGTCCCCCCATGGGGGCGAATCCGAAGAGGCGACGATGACGGATCCCGCACCCCCTGCCCGCAAGCCGATCCCCGCCCCGGAACTGGAAGGGGGAGTAGCCTGGCTCAATACAGCCGGCCCTCTCTCCCTGAAAAAAGACCTCAAAGGGAAAATCGTGCTCCTGGATTTCTGGACCCTCTGCTGCATCAATTGCATGCACATCCTGCCGGACCTGGCCAGGCTGGAGAAGAAATACGCCAACCAACTCGTCGTCATCGGAGTACACTCCCCGAAATTCGAGAACGAGAAAGACACCCATAGCATCCGCAAGGCCATCCTGCGCTATCAGATCGAGCATCCGGTCGTCAATGATGCGAACCACAAGATTTGGAATGCTTACGATGTGGAAGCCTGGCCCACCTTCGTGCTCATCGACCCGGAGGGCAACCTGGTCGGTTACACCACCGGCGAGGGACGTTATGAGCTACTGGATAAGGTCATCGAAAGTCTCATCGAAGAGCATCGCAAGAAAAAGACTCTGGATGAGCGTCCTTTGCGCTTCGATCTTGTGCGCTTCCGGGAAGGGGGAGATACACCTCTGTTCTTCCCCGGCAAGGTGCTGGCCGATGCCGCGAGCAACCGCCTGTTCATCGCGGACAGTACCCACCATCGCCTGGTCGTCACCGATCTGGAAGGGAAGCATCTCTTCACCATCGGAACGGGACAGCCCGGGGCGGCCGACGGACCGTTCGACAAATGCCAATTCCAGGACCCCCAAGGAATGGCTTTGCAGGGCGAGATTCTCTATGTAGCGGATCGTAAGAATCATCTGATCCGGGAAGTGAATCTGCAAACTCAAATGGTGCGAAGCATCGCAGGCACGGGGGAACAGGACGGAGGATTTACCCATCGCCTGCTGGACAAGCCGGTGCCCGCCCGCAGCATTGGTTTGAACAGTCCCTGGGACCTCTGCCTCGTCGGCGATACCTTGTACATCGCCATGGCCGGCCACCATCAAATCTGGGCTTACGATCTGAAAAAGCGGGAGATTGGACCGTATGCGGGCACCGGTCGGGAAAATATCCGGGATGGTCCCCTCCGGTTCGCCGACTTCGCTCAACCCAGCGGTATCACAACCGACGGTCGCTTCCTGTACGTCGCTGACTGTGAGACCAGTTCGCTGCGTAAGGTCCCGCTGGGGGGAGAAGGACGTGTGGAAACATTGGTCGGACGCGGCCTGTTCGTCTTCGGGGATGTGGACGGTCCCGGAAGAGTGACCGATCCCTCCCAAGGACAGGAGGCACGCCTGCAACATGCCATCGGTGTCGTTCACTATGATGGCAAACTCTTCGTAGCGGACACCTACAACAACAAAATCAAGGTGTTCGATCTGCAAACGGGCCGATTGGAAACCTTCGTCGGTCACGAAGCCGATTGGCCCTTGCTACCACAACGTTTCCATGAGCCTGCCGGCCTGAGTTACGCCGGTGGCAAGTTATACGTGGCCGACACCAATGCCCATCGCATTCAAGTGATCGACCTGAAGACCCGCCAGGTATCCACACTTCCGCTCCGGGGAGTCCAACCACCTGCCCCGCCGACACCCTGACACCCGAGATACGCTGACCACGGCATCCGCCGGCACCTGGAAAAGCTGATCTGAGCTGACCGGGGTCAGGAACCCTGTTCTAGGGAACACGTGTCCTGAAAGGAAACAACCGGTACGAAGCACCCCCCTGTCCTTCCTTTTCTCCAGGACCACCGGCGGTAAGCCAGCAGGTTTGCAGCCGCTTCACCCCACCAGGACGGAGGCGTCCGCCAGCCGTTGCAAGGCCTCTGCGAGTAAGGGGGCCAGACGATTACGGAGGACTGGGAGGTCACCGCCTGGCGGAGCCTCTCCGGGCAACAGCAACATTCCCCGTGCCACTCGGCGGGTCAACTCTTCCAGAAGTTCCGCCTGGGTTCGAGTACCGTCCAGGAGGGGTATCAGGACGCTATCGAAGTGATTCGGGCGGAACACTTCATGACGTCGGTTGGCTCCCCCGGTTTCCCCCAATTCCAGGCGAACCCGCAGCGAGCGCAAGGCAGTGGGACGCTCGGTCACCTGTACCCGAGTGAGCGGCAGAGCATGCAACTCGATCAAATCCGAGGAGAGGTACACGTGCAAAATCTGAACGGCCAAGGGCAATCGCACCTGGTCCAGGGGCTGTCCTAGCATCTCGGCCACTCTTTCGGCCAGTTCGGCAAACGCCAGGGTGCCCGGCCAGTGCTCCCCCAGAATGCGAAAGGCTGCCTTCAGAGTCGGTTGGGACGTAGCTACCACCATGCCCGATTTGGAACGATACTGCACCGTAGCTGTAGAGCGTACATCCCCGCTTTCATCCACTACCCGACGATGGGTACAAACGTGCAAATCCGCGATACGTTCCGGTTGAACAGTCCAATCTGGCTGAATTTCCCCTCTCACTAATAACGTCTCGCGGAACATCCGGTTGCGGATAAAGTCGAGGTATTGTTCCGCCTGAATCTGGTCAGGCGCCACAATCTGGAGCGCTTGTTGAACCTCGAAGGGGAAATTGCTGCTGAGCATCGTGGTGATCTGGGATTCACCGAGGTAGTTCAACCCGTGCCTTTGCGCAGCCGCGATGAATTCGTGGAAATACACCGGCTCGTTGATCTCTTCCAAATGCTCGTGATACAGATAATGATCCGCCTGTTGACGCAGATGCTCCAATTCCATCCGCAGTAATGTGGCATAAGGACCGCCGTCGATGCGCGTCGCTTGTGCCAGGAAATCCAGCAACGCTCGGGCCTGACGGATTTGTTCTCCGGGCGTGGCAAAACGCTGAGCATGATAGCGCATCATGTCCCGAATCATGCCGCGCATGTGCCAGCCCGGATAGGTGTTGTAGGAGATGTATGCGACTCCCCGCGGTGATAATTGCTCCGAGCAGATACTCAGAATCTTTTCGCGCACGCGATGGGGGACCCAGGAGTAAACCCCGTGACAGATGATGTAGTCGAACTGTCCCCAGGACCGATCGACATCCAGAATACTGGCATGGACTAAGCGGACATTGGTCAGGCCCAACGCTTGCAGAATCCGCTGTCCGTCCGCGACCTGACGGGCAGACAGGTCCACTCCCACAAAGGTGCTCTGGGGCAGGGCTTCGGCCATGGGCAGAAGGTTGCCCCCGGCAGCGCAGCCCAACTCCAGAACTCGGCAATTTTGTACCGCTGGCGGCTCCAGACCAAAGAGCCTGGCAATAACTGCCAGATGCGAAGGATGGGTCTGAGGAAAAGGATGACTGGCATAAGGAACTTCATCGTAACTCGTCGCGGTGACTTTTTTCTCGAGAGGGGATGTCCCCACACCCGGCAACTCTCCCTCAGGCGATGCCATTCCACCGGCAACGGAACGGTTCATAGTTCCCCGTGCTCCTGGGACTACGGATCACATGTACCCATCCGGATCATCCACCCTATCTTGCCCCAACAGGCGGTCCAGTCACCCCCTCACCGGATTCAAGTCCGCTTGGGGCTGTCTAGCCGATCCGCCACAGGCAGGGTATCATCCACTCCATCCCACCCGCAAGAGGGTTCCTTCCTCCTGCTTGGAATGCTTCTCCTCCTTGAATGAAGAGGTCTGCCATGTCACAGCGTCACACCCTGCTGGGTTCATTGCTGAGTTTCTCCCTGGGACTAGGTTTGATCGTCTCCAGCTCCCTGCCTTCGTTGCAAGGGCAACAGAAACTTCCCCCCCTCAAGATTGCGCCACAAGCTCCCAATCTCACTACGCCGGCCCATCTGGGTGTCAAAGCAGGAGAGAAGGCTGAGGTGGTTTTTACCGGTACCAATCTCAATGATCCGACGGTTGTGATGTGCACCTGTCCGGGTGTGCAGTTTGTCATCCCCCCAGATAACAAGAATGGATCGAACCCCAACCAGTTACGGGTTCACATCACTGTACCACCGCACACCCCTATCGGGGTTTATGGTCTGCGGCTGGCCACACGACAAGGCGTCTCGAATATGCGACCGTTTGTGGTCGATGAGTTGCCCGTTGTTACCGAAGCGGAGAACAATCGCAGCAAGGCAACCGCGCAATTCCTCACCACCCCTGTGGTCGTCTTGGGGCGCACGGATGCCGAAAGCAGCGACTTTTTCAAGATCGCCGTTCAAGCCGGACAACGTCTCACCTTTGAAGTGCTGGCGCGTCGTCTCGGCTCCCCGTTAGACCCCTGGATGGTTCTCTACGATGCCCAAACCCAGCGGGAATTGATCCACCTGACGGCCGACGATACGCCGGGATTGCAAGGGGACTGCCGACTGACCCACACCTTCACTCAAGCAGGCGAGTACCTCATTGAAGTACGGGACAGCACGTGGCGTGGCGGATCAGATTTTCATTATCGCCTCCGCATTGCCGATTGCCCGGGAGTGACCACGGCCTTTCCTCTGGCGATACAACGGGGTCAAAGTGGCTCAATAGGCTTTACCGGCCCGGGAGCAGAAAACCTGCCTCCTGTTCCGGTGCAGGCACCCGCCGATGTAACCGTGGAAGCCATCTCGGTCGCCCCACGTTACGCCCAGGGAACCGTGCCAGGCTGGCCTGTTCCTGTAGCCCTGCATGATTGGCCGGAGACCATCGAGCACGAGCCGAACAACTCCCCCGACCAGGCTCAGCGGCTTCCCCTCCCCGGCGGCGTCTCAGCACGCTTCGATAAGGTGGGGGATGTGGATCATTTTCGCATCACGGTCAAGAAAGGGCAAAAAATCGCGGTCATTGCTCGCACCTTCGAGTTCCGTTCCCCCTGCGAGGTGTTCTTGCGTGTATTGAACGCTCAAGGAAATGAGTTGGCCCGCAGCAACCCCGCCCAACTCCCCGCCCGGGCAGAATGGACCGCATCGGATGACGGCGAATATGTCATAGCCTGCGAACACCTCAATTATCGCGGCGGAGTCCATGAGGTGTATCACCTGACCGTGCTGCCGGTTCGGGGTGATTTCACCCTGAGGTGTCCGGTGGATCGCCTGGAAGCTCCAGCAGGGGGAACCACAGCCATCCTGGTAGCAGTCAACCGCATGAATGGCTTCAATGGACCGGTCGAGTTGCACGTGGTCGGCTCTCCGGCCCTCAGCGGAGCGATCACGCTGCCGGCAGGGCAAGACTTCACCTTCCTGCCGATAAGCATCCGCGAAGGCACACCTCTGGGTGCCTATCCTTTTCGCGTGCAAGGACGTGCCACCCTTGCAGATCAGCCGGTGATTCGTCACGCCCTGTTCCTAGACCAGTTCCGGAGCAACTGGGCTAATATGTCCCATCCGCCTCTAGAACTGGCAGGAATCTGTGCCTTGGCCGTCGTGGAACCGCCATTTTCAGTCGTAGCCCAGGCTCAACCCCCGTCTCTGACCAAGGGACAGACGGGCAAACTTCTCCTTTCCGCCAAACGCGAGAAAAATGCCGAGGGGGACATCGCCCTGACTCCTCTGTACCTTCCCCCCAACATCACTGCTGCAGTCAAAGCTATTCCCAAAGGACAAGCCCAGGTGGACACCGAGTTGAAAGTCGCACCCAATGCCGCTCTGGGTTCACATCCTCTAGTTTTTCAGGCTTCCTCCAAGATCGGCGGTAAAGACTACCAACTTCTGGCTCCTACGGTGATCCATGTCACCGAGCCGAGCAAGGAGACCAAAGTGCCAACACCGGATAAGAAGTCAACAAACAAGTAAGGTTCCCCCTGTTGGGGCTTCCCTACGGCTTTCCGATCAGCTCTTGCTCACCTCGCGATTCCGATTCCCGATTTCCGCTGAATCGGAAAGTTACATCAGCAGCAGGATCTTCCAGGCATCGCTATTCCATGTTCATGGATCTGAAACGAGCATCTGAGGCGAACCATCAGCATCGGCGACCGATGGCCAGGAGCTGATAAGAACCTCCCTTCTGGTCAAGGGCTAGGTCCCCTAAAAACCCGCAGAGAGTGTGCTTGCATGCCCAGGCAAAGCTGGTATAGAGAGCGACCACACAGACGCCCTGGCATGAGAAGCAAGCAGGGAGAACACGGAATCAAACGAGAAATCAGGATGGAACGAGACGAACAGAACATCGAGGGCAGGTTCCTGTTACCACAGCGGGGAGTTTCCACGTGAGGATGGGCCGGCAAGGCATGGGTAGTCTGAACATCGTGCCCCTGGCTTGCGGCTGTTTGTTCGTGGGGTGGCTTTCCCTATTGCCCGTGTCCCATGGGCAAGGGGGGGGTTACCAGGAAAGCTCCGCATCGATCCGGAGTGGCTCGGATGCGAGCCGATTTGGGGGGCTAACCAGCAGAAGTCTTATCGAAACCTGGCGTCGGGGAATGGAGGCGGTATATCGGGGTGAAGTGGTAGAAGAGGTGCATCGACCAGGCCAGGAGTTTCGCCGACAACACCAGTTGGAAGTCCGCCTCATTTGTGTGGGTAATCAGGGTCGCTGGGCGGATCTGGCCGTGGTCACCCAGCTACGCCGGCAGGATGAGGGTTGGAAAGAAGGAATCCTCGGAATTGTTCAAACAGGGCACCAGGCGGACCACCGCGCCTTGATGCGTATCGACTGGCTGCGTGTCTATGAGGATGGACGGGTTCGACAGCTACTGCCCGAAGGTCCACCACCGCTCCTATTCACAGATAAAACCCCTTCCCGGGAACTGACGCCTCCGCCGGTAGATAGCTTCCCCCTGGGAGAATGGTGGATGTTTCCCCCCGTGGCCGACAGCAGAAGCGGAGAAGCCACGCGCTGGTGTGGGGGACGGCTGGAACGCTGGGAGCAATTGCTCCCTGAGTCCATCCATGGGGAGCGTTGCCTGGTCTGGCGGATGCGTCAGACGGGTGGCGAGGAAGTCGGTGCCGAAGTGTGGCAGAGACAGGACCTGGTGTGGGTATCCACCCAGGATGGTGTCAGCCGCAAAGTCCAACGGCGGATCGAACGGCGCAGTGGTTCCCATGCTCTGCCCTGGGCCTGGGTGGAGGTACGCTATGAACTGGTGACGTTGATGCCAGTCGGTGGCCGACGCTGGGAACGGCTGCGTCGAGACCTGGATGTCGCCTATTGTGCCCTCCGGGACGCTTCCGCCCTGGCTCGATTAGCCGGACAGATAGGTCCACGTTTATGGGAACAGCGACTCGCTCGCCTGGAGGCCTGTCTGGCCGATGGCGACACAGCCGACCCCTACCGGGAACTGTTGCTCGCCGCACAACAGGCTTTGGAAGCCGCTCAACGCGGCCAACGCACCGTCGGGGCAAATGAGATCACCCCTGTACCTGCCCGCTGGCCTTCCGTCGGGGAACCTGCTCCCGAACTGCGGATCGGACAACGACGTTTGACCTCTTGGCATGGACAGGTCGTTGTCCTGATTTTTCTCGCTGCAGATGGAGAAACTACGGAGCTGACCCTGGCCATCGCCCATGCCCTTCAGCAACGCTTCGGCCATCAAGCCGCCATCATCCCACTTGTGGTTTGGGGAAATATGACAGGAGCCGAACAACTTCTGCAACGTCGGCGTTGGAAGCTGGAACTCTACGATGGGCGAACAGGGGCCCAAAACTACGCCGTCACGACTGTACCGCGATTTCTACTGCTGGATCGACATGGGATTGTTCGTTGGAGCTTCGCCGGCGTAGGTCCTGAGGTGGGCTTTCTGGTTCGAGAACAACTCCAGCGATTGCTGGCCATGCCCAATTCTACAGCCTCGCCAGATCCGCCAGACCACAAAACCCCTACACACCATCCCCCTGTACCACCATGAGAACCTGGAATCCAGACAGTTGCCGTTGCTTCTGGCCAGGAACGCACGATAGGATGCGTCAGAAAGTCCATCGAGCGATGTTCTTCACTGACGATGGACAACCCCCGGTGAGGGTCATTTTCCAGAAATCCTGCTGCTCGGTCGGGGGTGCTATCCGCGAAGAGCATGCAGGTCACTGCAGTGGTGTGGAGTGCAGCGTGAGCACCCAACAACGGGAACTGAGATCTCTGGCATGAAGCCGAATGAGTGGAACATTCCCGGGCCTACAGGCAGATGTGCAGCCACAGGGCAACCTATACCTCCGGGAGCCGACTATCATACGGTGCTCTATGAGGAAGCAGGGCAATGGGTACGGAAGGATTATGCGGTAGAGGCCTTCCCGGGTCCACCCGCGAATGTATTTGCGCATTGGCAGGGTCACATGCCGATTGCTGAATCGTCCACACGCCTGCCTTTGCTGAACTCTGATACCTGTTTGTCTTTTCTGGAACGAACTGCCACCGCCACGGACGAGCGAACTTTGGCACTGCGCTATGTGGCAGCGTTGTTTCTCTGGCGGCGGCGACGATTGCACCTGCAAAAAGTGGATCATGACTCTCAAGGGCGTGAATGTCTGCATTGGCACGATGGCAAGAGTGGGCGAAATTACACGGTCATCCATCCGCAATTGACCCTGCAACAGTTGGATGCCTACCAGACGGAACTATCCCAGCTAGCGGAAGAGGAAAGCGAAACGAACGAATTTTCCTGTACGAAACTGTCATCATGAACATGCGGCATATTGTGGGGTGCGTAAGCCTGGTTGTCTTGTTCTTGCTAGCGCAAGGATGCCAGCAACTCGATGATTGGCGTCAGAGTGTTCAACAGCGTCGGGGCAACCGAGGGGGAGATCCGATTCCTCCGGTCAGCGCCGAGCAACTGGTGCATTATCTGAACCAACAGGCGAGCCGGCTTCGCACGCTCAGCTATGCAGAAGTCCGGATGACAGCCCGCGAAGGGGATGGCCTCAAAGGGGCCATTTCCTACACCCTCCGCGGACGACTGGCAGCCGCCCAGCCTCGATATTTCCATCTCACTGCCCAGGGAGGGCTGGCGGGTGGAAAAGTCGATCTCGGTTCCAATGACGAGCGCTTCTGGATTTATCTCGACGCCCCCGGAAACAAGCCCCTCTACGTCTTCGCCACGCATGCGGACTTCGCCGCTGGCAAAGTCCAACTGCCGGGAAATCTCCCCTTTGAACCCGATTGGGTTCTGCAGGCGTTAGGTCTTGCGAATTACCCCACTACGGCACCCTATGAAGCGGTCCGGGTCGATGAACGAGCCCGCACTTACACTCTCACTTGGACGACCACTACCCCCTCCGGTCAGTCCGTCCGCAAGGAGATCGTATTCGCGGTGGATACCGCTGTGGGCAGCCGACCCCAGGTGCTCCGACACACCATTCGTACCCCCAACGGTAAAATAATCTGCTTTGCTGAGATCAAGTCCGCCCACACCTTTCCCACCGGCAGCGTGGATCCCCAGAGCGGACACCCCCACATCGTGCAATGCCCTCATCATGTACTCCTACGCTGGGAGGAACAGAAAGTGGAAATCGATCTCCGCCTGGAGGAAGCCCGTATCAATCAGCCTTGGACGGCGGAGCAGATACGTGCCGAGTTTACCCCTCGCATTACCACCGCTGTCCCTATCAATCTGGCAGAAGCCCGTCTTCCCATCCCTTCCGCACCCCGCCCCTGATTGCACCCCTCAGTCTCAATCGATCCAGAAGCATCCCGAGCCAGGGTCTGTGCCACCTGATTCTGTCCCGATCAGGCATGGGCGTACCGGTCTGGCCTGATCTGTAAAGTCCGACCTTCGCCGGCAGAAAAGCACGTAGCAGTGACACAGAACCGCGATGAAAAGCGGTTAGCCGAGGAGCAATCCGGTACTGTTCTGAAGGGGACACACCCTGGAAAGGGGACAAATCAGAACCGACAGCGACAAAGCAGATGGAAGCAAATGTCCCGGGGACGGCCAAAAAACGGAGGCTGTTGTTGTCCGGAGTTGTGTGAACACCCGCCACAGCCGCTGTCGGTCCTGGGGGGTGGTTTTCTGGAGCACAACTTATCGATTCGCTCCAAGTTATGGCTCACCTAAGGCTCACCGTCGATTACTGGGCGACGCGGAACCCCTTGGCCTGGGCTTGCTCGCGGATGATAGCCTTGAGGGCTTCATCGAACGCCTTTTCGCCATCATTTTTGACCCTCTTGGCCATCTCCTCGGCGATCTTCTTTTGCCGCTTGGCATTCAACTCCTGGATCTGCTTTTGCAAGGCGGCCCGCTGTTCGGCCTTCTTGTTCAGGTAATTCAGCCGTTCTTCGGGTTTGAGCGCTTTCAGCTCAGCCGGCAATTCATCCTCCTTCAATTTGTTGATGTCAAAATTCTTGTCGTTGCGCATACGATCGACCAAATCCCAGTGGTCATTCCTATACAAGTCTGACGCCTTGACCACGCTCCGCTCAATCGCCGCCTGGGGTACGGCACCTGCTCCTGCACCAGCGGGCATAGCTTGCAACGCATTTCGGTCCTGACGCAACTGATTGGCCTGCCGTTCGAGTCCTGCCTGTCCGTAAGCGACATAGGTCTGGTTCAACTGCTCGCCCAATCGGAGGATTTGTTCGTCATACTCCGTTTTGACCACTTCGAGACGGACAGCTTTATTCTGGTCGATGTTGATATGTCGCCCGTTACAGGCGGCCGCAAAGGCTTCCCAATCGCGAATCTCGTGATCGTGCCCGTACTTGCAGTAGATGGTGTTGACGATGATATCCTGCTTTTTGGCCAAGGCCGCCACATCCTTGAGGGACACAGACCGATCCTGATTGACCGGTTCATTCCCGCAAACGAAGATCAAGCGCAAGGCATTCGGATGTTTGCTCCATTTTTGTTCTTCCAGGGCCGCCTTGGTAACCCGAGCCACATATTCTTCGCCACCACCGGTCCGCAGGCCAAACAAGGCCCCGTAAACCTCGTCCAGGTCCTCTGTCAAATCCACCTCTTTCCGGACCCATCCTTTGGCGGGGTCATAATGACTGGCCCCGTAGCTGTACAGCCCGACGCGCAGCTTGGGTGTGGGCTTGAGTCGAGACAACTCCAGCACAATATTCCAGAGTTGCAACTTGGCCGAGTCGATCAAGCCATCCATGCTTCCCGAAACATCCAGGCACAGGACCACGTCAATGGGGTTATCCTCCGGGGCAACTTCCCGTGCAGGAGGTTGAGGCGGATCGGCATACACCACTCCCGCGGAACTCACCAACAGAGTGCATGCCGCTGCCGCAAGCCAGGCGATCGGTCGTAGCTTCTTCATAGGTAGCCCTCCTCGACGTCCGGAGCGCGACTGGTGGAAGGGTCTCCCTTGTTCTGAAAGTTTTGTGTGGCTTACACCCTTTTTCTACACCTCCGTTGGCCTTCTGACCCTTTTCGTCTCTGTCCACCGGTCTGCTCCTATCTGAACGACGAGTCTGCCCTGCCGATGGATTGGATACATCCATTCCCGCCGTCTAACATCGTGGAAGCTCGGAGAGAAACCGGGAACCGGCCTGATGGCAATGGGAGTGAAACAATATCACCTCTCCCGGCTCAAGTGGATGGATCGGATGGTCTTACTATGGAGAGGAAATGTGACGATCTCACTATGGAAATATGAGATTAGAAGCATGGGGAGTCGAAGAGGGGGAAGCGACTACGGGAAGGGCTGCGGTTATGGGCAAGATTCTTATCGGGGAGGAGCATCAGGCAGGTTTTGAGGCAGCCGACTCACCGCTTAGTCGGTGATGGTGATCCCCATACTGCGGGCCGTCCCTTCAATGATGCGCATGGCATGTTCGAGGTCGCGAGCATTCAGATCGTTGAATTTCTTCCGGGCTATCTCTTCGACCTGTTTTCTGGTCAAGGTGAAGCCTTTGTATTTCCCGGATTTTTTGGCATCCGCAGGGATGACTTCTTTGCCTTGCTTTTTACCAGCGGGAATCTTGGCAGCCAGTTTGATTAGGACCGCTGCGGGTGGGCTTTTGATTTTGAACTCGAAGCTGCGGTCGGAATAGACTGTAACAATGACCGGCAGCATCAACCCCTTCAGGTCGGGCGTATTGGTTTTTTCATTGAATTGTTTCACAAACATACCAATGTTGACACCATGAGCACCAAGGGCAGGCCCCACGGGTGGAGCCGGTGTGGCCGCACCCCCAGGACACTGCAATTTGACGATTCCCACCACTTGCTTAGCCATAGTGCACCTTGTCCTAACAAGCCCACATATCTCACAAAACAACCAGGATCAATCCCTCATCCTTCCAGCAGGTCGATGATCCTTTGCGGCACACACCAAGCCCATCCTTTGCGGTACACCCCGTGGAGTATTCCCGCCCCCAGATTGGCGTGCCAGCTCTGCAACCGATCCCCGTTGCCCTTCCTTCTGGCACTGCCTTTTTGGGGTCAACGAAGATGCGACTGCAACACGCTGGGATAAGCATTTTATGAGTTCGCCGGTAAAGGCAAAGGGTAGAGGCGGCATATCCGTTTTGCATTCCGTTCCCCTGATCGTGGGTTGTGTCCACCTCATTGCATGGACTATCCGAAACCTAGGGGTTCCAAAACGTGGGAAATTTCAAAGCAAGTATGGTGTCGCTGTTCAGGCCTTGTCCACTTGCCAGTAATCCAAAGTCACGTCCACGGGTCGGCCAAAGACCGTCACCTGAACGGTCACTTTCGGCGTGTCCCCTTCCTCCTTGACTTCTGTAATCGCTTTGACTTCTCCCTCCATGTTGGCAAAGGCGCCTTCCCGGATGCGGACCTTGTCGCCTTTTTCAAAATCCAGCTTGACAATCTGCCGTGGCCCCAGCTTCTTGCGGTCACCGGGCAGAACGACACCGGTGAGAATTTGCTGAACTTCTCGTTCGGTCATAGGAGTCGGCACTCGGCGTGCTCCGCGAGCACCCACAAAATCCCCGACTCCGCTGGTCTCACGAAACAGATACAAAATCCGATCGTTGATTTCCAACTCTGCAAACAGGTAACCCGGAAACTTCTTCTGCTTCTTGATCGTCTTCTTTTCCTGGGTTACCATCTCGCCCGTCTTCTTGTCTTTCACCTTGACGGTCTTCTTCAGGACGAGCTCTTCGTAAGGGATAACAATCTGGCCGAAATACGGCTCCAGACCCTCGATTTTGATCTTGCGTTCGATGGCGGATTTGATGGACTCCTCCCGGCCCGAAGCCACCTTGATAACGTACCATTTTTTATTGCTTCCGATACCAGAGGGAGAAACAGCGGTTTGATCCGTCGTCTCTGCGGGAGAGGGAGCCGCCGAAGCGTCTTGAGTATCCAAGGCTTCCTTTTTCGATGGAACCGCACTTTCCGCCTTTCTTCTCCGCGTTGAACCAGATGGGGAGGGTGTTCTGCTCTTTCGCTTGCGTGTTGGTGTCGGGGCAACTTCGGGGGAGACCGCCGTCTGGTTCTCGACCTCTGGAATGGTTGGCTCCAACGCCGCCGGCTCCGGGGTTGGCTCCAACGCCGCCGGCTGGGAGGTTGGCTCGAAGGCAGTCGGCTCCGGGGTTGGCTCCAACGCCGCCGGCTGGGGGGTTAGCTCGAGGGCCAGGTGTTCCGGTGTCGTCTCCAGTGCCGCTGGTGGGGAAGTTGTTGCCACGGGTGGGGAAGTTTCCCGGGCAGCATAAGCCGACGGCGATGAAGGAGTAGCTGCCGTGTCGTCCGAGGTGGGTGGCGGGGAAGTCGGGGAGGATTGGATATCGGGTTCGTCGGTCATGGCAATGGCTCGATGACTTGACAGGGCGACGGGTACACTCAAGTTCTTATTTTTTACCAGCGGACACGTTCGATATCACCGGCTTTCGTTTCGGTCGCCATGTTGGCCGGTGGAAGCACACCGACTCGTTCCCGGCTGAGAAGCCAGCCCCAGAACAAATCGACGGCCAATAAGAATACCGCAAGCAGCAGGGTGGTGGTCAGGACGACTACAGTGTCCTGTGCCAATTGGCGACGGGTCGGCCAGTTGACTTTGTTCATCTCCGCTTCCGTGGCGATGAGGAATTCCGCAAAAGTCGGCACGTGGATCGCCCGCCAGGAGACCCATACGGTTAGCACCACGAGCAGTATGGGCAATGTGGTTCGTGCCTGGGGCACCAGAAGAAGCGAACCCAACTCAAAGGGAAGCTCCACCACCCAATGCTCGGGAAGCACACTCTGCTGTTCCAGCGAATAAATACCCGTCAGACCAATCAGAGCAATTCCTAAGGTAGTCATGCGGCGAAGACGTTTGCCGAGCGTAGGTTTGTAAGAGGCTAGGGAAAACCAACCTTGCTCTTCTAAGGCGATGGCCCAACGTGTGGCCGTCGGACCCGTGTAAAAGCGGAGGGCCAGATAAGCCAAGCCTAGTCCCATTGCCGTGGAGACGATCATCCCCGGCACATCATTCAGGTACAAGGAGACCCACCGCCAGGTCTGAAAAAGCAGAAACAGCCCCACGAACATGAGCAGAACGCCGCCGCGCAGACCACGGGGCATCGCATAGGTCGCGAGGCGATTACCGAGCCACAACAGACCAAGGCTCAGTGCCGAGATCACTGGCAGCCAAAGAATCCAATCCACCAGCCGGTCGCCGAGCAGGGGGAAGATGTAGCGACTCCAGAGGTGTGGCAGGGCGAACAGAAGGAGGGCCAACGCCAACAGGACGTAAAGCACTCCCAACAGGCTGGCCAAGGGCAGACTGAGGATGGGAGGCGGAGGAGTGCGAGCCGCAGAACGGGTTTCGACGGCGGTGGCCATTCCAGATTACCTTCCTGTCAAACAAATGCCCCACGGCGGATGAACCACAAGCCGGGGGCGGGCTTACCTGATCATCAGGCAACGGGAGCGATTCCAATGCCTCGCAGCAGGAGCGGAGGGACTCGAACCCCCAACCGGCGGTTTTGGAAACCGCTGCTCTACCAAATTGAGCTACGCTCCTAGGTCTCCCTCTCTTCCGGATATCACGGGGAGATTTTCCGCAGAGGTGTCCCTTAGCCGTATCTCCAAGGCTACCTGCCGGATGGAGGGGTTGTCATCACAAGGAGCGTTATTTACATCGGCTGGGTTGCCTTGGGAGCGCCTTAGTACAGGACATCCTCCTCTCTGTATCTTACGGGACAGTGGTGCGGCCGATTCTCTTCAGGTATGCGGCGCAGGATGGAGCGACCCAATTGCTTCTCAAGGGTGCGGTGGCACCGGTGGGGATCGCTGCCGTGATTCTGGCGGGTAGGCCTTGCCTGAACTCCCGCTTGCTCAAGCCAGAATCTTGGTGACTACCCCGGAACCGACCGTGCGTCCTCCTTCGCGAATGGCGAAGCGGAGACCTTCATCCATGGCGATCGGAGTGATCAGCTCCACACTGAGTTTGACGTTGTCGCCGGGCATGCACATTTCCGTCCCAGGCGGCAGGGTGATGGTACCCGTTACGTCCGTGGTTCGGAAGTAGAACTGCGGTTTGTAATTGCTGAAGAAGGGGGTATGGCGTCCACCTTCCTCCTTGGTCAGCACGTAGACATTCGCCTCGAACTTGGTGTGCGGCGTAATGCTGCCCGGTTTGGCCACCACCATGCCACGTTCGACTTCCTTCTTTTCAATGCCTCGCAGGAGCACACCCACGTTGTCCCCGGCGATGGCTTTTTCCAGCGTTTTGTTGAACATTTCGATGCCTGTGATGACGGATTTGAGGCTTTCTTTGCGCAAGCCGATGATTTCCACGGGATCACCCATCTTGGCAGTACCCCGCTCGACACGACCGGTGACGACAGTACCACGGCCTTCGATGGAGAAGACGTCCTCGATAGACATCAAAAACGGCTTATCCTCCTCACGCTGGGGCAACGGGATGTAGGTATCCAGCGCGAACATCAGGGCATCGATGGAGCGAGTACCATCGTTGTCGGCCGTGTAGTTGTCCAGAGCTTCCCGAGCACGGCCGTAGATAATCGGGATATTATCACCATCAAATTCGTATTTGCTAAGCAATTCTCGCAGTTCCATGACGACCAACGGGATCAATTCGGGGTCCGCCTTGTCGCATTTATTGAGATAAACGACGATATTGGGAACGCCTACCTGCTTGGCCAGGAGGATATGCTCGCGGGTTTGGGGCATGGGGCCGTCATCAGCAGCCACCACAAGGATGGCAGCATCCATCTGGGCTGCCCCGGTGATCATGTTCTTGATGTAGTCGGCGTGGCCGGGGCAGTCGATGTGAGCGTAATGCCGCCCTTTGATCGTCTGGGAGAAATCCAGCTTCTCCAGGCCGGGGTAATCCATCAATTGCTTGAAAGGCAGGGCGTCGGCATTGGGGTACGTCCGGTCATCTGTTTCGTACTCAACGTGAGAAACAGCAATGGTAACCGTCTTATTAGCATCCCGGACAATACCGCCCTTGGCGATTTCGGCGTAGGATTTGAATTCCTTGAGGTTGTGCAAGTGGGCATTGCGGGCAAGGATCGCCGCAGTCAGGGTTGTTTTACCGTGGTCGATATGCCCGATGGTTCCCACATTGACGTGCGGTTTGGTGCGCTCGAAAACTCCTTTAGCCATCGTACTCTCCGCGTGAGAAATAGGGGTTGGCGAAGCGTTCCTGCACCTTTCCCACAGGACAGGGGCACGCTTCGTCGGTCCACAGTTACGGATAACCCAACCGCAGGCCGACGCCATTCATCTACCCGCGGCTCCTCTCCGTCCATCGGCCGCCGGCATCCTCCGGCAGGACACGGGATCACGAGGGATAGAGCTGCTGATGGGACTTGAACCCACGACCTCCTCCTTACCAAGGAGGTGCTCTACCAACTGAGCTACAGCAGCATAACCGACCTTTCCGCTCAACCTCCCGGGCATTACGGGGTTGCGGTACCTTACCAGCTCATCGAGCCGGCCCTCCTGGTTCCCCCGGACGCTCCCAATCGCTGTCAGTCCGGCTTTTTCTCCTCCTGGAACCGCACACCTGAGATCATCCATTCAGAAGTAACCACTTGATCAATGCACCTACCTTATCCCCGCACCTGACGCCAGGTGCTGAAGCCAGTGATAAGGCGGCTGGTTCCTTTCGGCCAGAGCGGGCGACGGGATTTGAACCCGCAACCTCCAGCTTGGAAGGCTGGAGCTCTACCGTTGAGCTACACCCGCACTCCGACGGACGATGCTGGCAGGACGCATGAAGATGTTGGTCTTTCGGGAGAAGCTTGTCAAGCCTTGCTTCCCATAGCTTCCCCTGCCGAAAGACGGCTTACTGGGAGAAAATCCCAGGTTTTCACCGTCGCCAGTATCGCAGTGGGCAGGGAGGGATTCGAACCCCCGAAGGCCATAGGCCGCCAGATTTACAGTCTGGTGCAATTGACCGCTCTGCCACCTGCCCTCCCCCTCACCTTGGGCCACCGCAACCCCATTCCTGACCAGGGTGCGTCTCCCACTCATCGGAGGGATGTATTAATCTATCGATTTTGATGGTCGCCGTCCAGTCCCTGCCACCACCCATTCTCGGTTGCCAGCCCTTGGACCGGGCTCTTTGCGGATTCTGTGACGATTCCTCAGGGCAACGCTTGGGAAGTTCTCCACGGGTATGCTGGGAGGTTCCCCACAGATCCCTTTGACCCCTCCTTCCAATCTTTCGCCTCTGATGAAACCACGCTTTGAGCGACCATGCGGGGGATGACCACTCCTGGGCTCAGCACTGCTGACCCGTAGGAGAGCTCGCGGTGGGATTCGAACCCACGACCTGCGGTTTACAAAACCGCTGCTCTACCGCTGAGCTACACGAGCCTGTCGCCCCCCGCAGGTAACGAACGACCAGGAGCCGGCTGATCACCGGGGTTTTGTTTTATAGTATCTACTCTCCAGCGGCGAGGAATATACCTGGACTCACTTTTGAATTCACTGTTCGGAACAAGCAATCCCTACCTCAAAACAAACGATGCAATGCGTATCTTCAAATAATCATATAACGGGGATCGACTCTCTCTGTGTCTTCCGCTCAGGGACCGGGAAGGATCGGATCCGCAGATCGTGCGGAGCAGTTCACCAACGATCCCGTTGTTCCCATTGCCGACGGATCGACGGGGTCCAGGGGTAGATCACAGGCAGCGGGTCAGCAGAGTCATACCCTGGAGAACGCGGCAAGATTGTCAACTGGAAGCGTGGTGGGAATACTGTCTCTGAGCTGGCCTCACTAGGAGTGAGCAGAAGCAAATATTCTCCCGCTCCCTGCCAGCCGCGGGCACGAGGCATGTTGGTAATTTCGATCACACTTCCGGAAGGGGGTCCAGAATCGGTGAGCAATTGCCGCACCTGTACACGGGAGGAGGGTTGGGAAGGGGATGCTTCGTCCGCGGGCACCTCGGCCACAACGGCATGAGTGGCCACAGCGATCCGGCTGCGCGACAGGATCGGCCCACGCTCTTTCGTCCAAGCCGCGTATGCGAGCCAGACGATCCAGCCCACGAAGGCTAATGCTGCCACCCCCAACGCTACGGCTCGTTTCATCTCGTTTCCTTCCCCATGCCCATCGGACAGAATCATTCTATTCCACCGAGAGCCCAGGGATGTGTTGATCGTTTTGATACCCCAGCGTGCGTCGAGCGTTTTTCCCATGGCGGTGGACTGGTTATCCCAGCCGGCGACAGTCACTGATATGATTGTGGCGGAAGGGGTTGACCTTTTTCCAAGGCGAAGTGGATAGTGTTACTACCTGGCTGCACCTGCACATCGAAGCGAAATCGATGTTGTTCTAGTTTGTGTAAATCACCTCGGAGTGCTGCACCTTCTTCCCCTTTGGGTAAGGGTTTGCGCTTGGGCAAAGTGTAGTGGTTGATAGTGACTTGATAGTTTCCGGCAGGCATACCGCGGCGGTCCAGATAGTTCAGAAAGTAGTTCCCCTGGTCGTCACTGCGACCCGAGATGGCGATTTTCCCGCTTGTGTCTTCAAAGAGGAGGTCCGCTTGCGGCACCGCCTGCCCTTCCCAAGTAATGGTTCCTGTTACAGTCGCACGAGGTGGCCCACAACCGGGAAGAATGGCAACACTCCCGAGGAGGGTTGACCAATATACAAGCCAACGCCAAGAACGCGATTGTGCTAGAAGCGATCGCCAAGTGGCACGTTTCATAGCCAATACCCCCTAAATCCCGGATTCACCGAAAGGTTATAGCCGGTTCTCCTCATTTTCTCCTTTATGTTTTTTTCGTAAAGATAACCAGACTGCACTCTGCAGTGTTGCCCTCAACTTGGATGCATCTTCGCAGAATTCGCCGGCTTAGAAGTCATCAGTTTAGAAGTCCGAGGGACGACGAAACCCATGCAAGTGCCCCCGTGCTGAAAGTTGATTTCGAAAAAAGTTCTTGAGCGGAACCGACTCCCCCCTTGAGGGATTAGATACTTAGGCGAAGTGTAAGACGGGCGGTTGGGAAAACAGCGAGATGAAAGGTTGCCTGGTATTCCAAAATTATGAAGAGGCGACCCTAACCTTACCAAGGGAAGCTGGTGCTGAAGATCCAAAAAAATTCCGGACCAATTTGGGAGCCCAAGCACGAGACAGAAGTTGACGGGGGAGATCACGCTATGCGGTATCGTTCCATAATGCTTAGCTTACTAGTGGCAGCCTTGGTAGTGTGGATTGGTGTAGGCACATCGGAGCCTGTCGGTGCTCAGGCTATCGCGCAAAAGAAGCTCAAGAAAGGGTTGAAGAAGACGGAAGACGTAGCGGAGAAGGTTCTGCATGTCAAGGAACCAACTCCCCCCGCTGCTCCTGCTCGGCCGTTACCCACGGTGGTACCGGTCCCAAACCGTCGTGACCCGGCTGCTCTGGCTCGGTTGATCGACGCCGAGATCGACCGCAAGTTGGCTCAAGCTAAGATTCCTCCTTCCCCACGCTGCGACGATGCCGAATTCCTCCGGCGGGTGTACCTGGACCTGACCGGTGTCATTCCCACGGCGGAAAAGGCCCGTGCGTTTTTAGACAGTACCGACCCTGACAAACGCGAAAAACTGATTGACGAGTTGCTTGCCGACCCCAACTACGGCCGCCGGATGGCAGACATCTGGACCGCCAAACTCTTCCCGAATGATTCGGCCAATCGCTTCGTGCAGAAAGAACCGTTCCATGCCTGGCTGGCGGAGCAATTCCATAAAAATACGCCTTGGGATCGACTGGTCACGCAACTGATCACAGCCACAGGCACGGCGGATCAGAATCCCGCGGTGATCTACTTCCTGGCCAACCGTTCCATCGACCGCCTGACCGATACCACCACCCAGCACTTCCTGGGGGTGCAATTGCAGTGCGCGCAATGCCACAATCACCCCTTTTCCAGCTGGAAGCAGGTGGAGTATTGGGGTTTCGCCGCGTTCTACTCCAAGATGCGTGCGGATAATCCCAAAAATCCGAAGAAGGCGCCCGATGCTCCCGCCCCAGGCGTTCAGGAATTGCCTACCCGCAGCAAGCAGAAAGACTTCTTCCCCGAGGCCACTAAGATTGTTGCCCCAACTTTCCTGGGAGGGCCAGAAGCCAAGGTCAACCCGGCAGAACCCTACCGTCCGGTGTTGGCCCGCTGGATGACTTCTCCCAGCAATCCCTTTTTCGCACGGGCGATGGTCAATCGGCTGTGGGCTCACCTCTTCGCTCGGGGACTGGTCATGCCTGTGGATGATATGCTGGAGGAAAACACTCCCAGCCACCCCGAACTGCTCGATGCTTTGGCTCGACACATGGCCACAATTGGCGGCTTCGACCAGAAATATTTGCTCAAAGCCATTTGCCTCAGCCAGGCCTATCAGCGCACTAGCCGGCCTTTGCCAGAAAATAAAGAGGATGACACGCTCTACAGTCACATGAAGATCAAGGTGATGACGCCGGAGCAGCTGTACGACTCATTAGCCCAGGTGATAGGCCGTGCGGTCGCGAACACACCCGCCGCCAAGAACAAAAAGGGGGCGGGCCGCCTCAGTAACCTCAATGCTCGTGCTCAATTCGTCGCCTTCTTCCTTGCCGGTGCAGAACAACCGAGCGTGACCAGTTACGAGGCCGGTATTCCCCAAGCCCTGCGATTGATGAATGCTCCTCTGACCAACAACCCCGTGCTGGTCCGGGGATTGCTGGGTTCCAATCCCACCCCTGCTGCTGCCATCGAACAGCTCTACCTGGCCACCTTGAGTCGCAAACCGACGGCCACAGAGCTGAACGACCTAACCGCTTACGTCCAAATGACAGGCAATCCCTATGCCGCTTATGGTGATATTCTTTGGGCCTTGCTCAATAGCAGTGAATTCACCATGATCCGCTGAGGAAACGGAAATGGGGTTTAGGATATGAATGGGAACTTAAGCGAATCGGACCAGCGTCGTTGGTAATGAGTCATTACCGACTGCAACCTTGACCCGAGCGGAACGCGATAACGACGGAGACGTGAAGTATCAACCTATCTCTTATCCTGGGAGATTGACGATGTTACCGGAACTGTTTGGGCCAAAGAGCCGCCGAGAGTTTCTCCGCTGGACAGCTGCGGGCGTGTTCGCTCCCAGCTTGTCGGGTTGGCTACCCGTACTCGCCAAGGCAGCACCTCAGGGTGGCAAAGGCAAAGCCAGGTCGTGCATCCTCCTGTGGATGGATGGCGGCCCCAGCCACAAAGACACCTTCGACCCCAAACCCGACAGCCGCGGTGCTGGTGAGTTCAAAACGATCCCCACGAAAATCCCCGGTGTCCACATCAGCGAGCATCTGCCTAAGATCGCCCAGACCTTGGACAAGGGCGTTATCGTGCGCAGCATGACCACACCGGAAGGAGCACATGCCCGAGCCAAGTATTACATGCATACTGGCTACCGCGAAGGACAAGGCGGGATCATCCATCCATCGATCGGTTCCATCGTGGCCAAGGAAATCGGCAATCCGGATAGTGCCATGCCTAACTATGTGGCCATCAACAGCCGCACTTACGGTGCCGGTTTCCTCGGCCCACGCCATCAACCTCTTCTCATTACCGATCCTAATCGCGGTGTGGAGGACCTCAAGGCGGCTGTGACCACCTCTCAACTCGAGCGCCGTTTCCATCTCCTTGAGAAGATGGAACGTGCCTTCCACCGTGACTACGACGCTGAGATTATCTACGACCACCACACCACTTATCAGCGGGCTTTCCAGCTCATGTTCTCCCAGCAAGCCAAAGCATTCGATCTCAGTGCCGAGCCCGCTTCCTCTCGCAACAAATATGGCACCGGTCGGTTCGCTGAAGCCGTCCTCATGGCCCGACGACTCGTGGAAGTCGGCGTTCCGTTCGTCGAGGTGTCCCTCGGCGGCTGGGACACGCACCAGAACAACTTTACTCGGGTCAAGACGCTCTCCGCTCAAATCGATACCCCCATTGCCGCGCTCATCGACGACTTGAAAGACCGCGGTCTGCTCGATTCGACTCTGATCGTGTGGATGGGCGAGTTCGGACGCACACCCCACATCAACAACCGCGGTCCGAACCCCGGACGGGATCATTATCCACGAGCTTGGAGCACCGTTCTGTGGGGCGGCGGCATTCGCGGCGGTGCTACCGTGGGCAAAACGGACAAAGAAGGAGCTGTCGTCGTGGAGCGACCTGTAACGGCTCAGGACTTTCTCGCGACAATCTGCGAACTGTTGGGTATCGACCATACCCGCCAGAATGAAACCCCCAACGGGCGGCCCATCCGCATCGTCGAAAAACCCAATCCCTTTACCTCGCTAATTGTCTAAGATCTCAGGCCAACTTGGTTTCTAGTGCAACTCCGCGCTCGGCACCCTTGCTGCCCCCTTACCCAGCGAGGCTATCCCATTGCTTTTGATACTCAAGCGCCCCTTTCCTTACCCCGCAACATCCCGACTTTACTTGCTGTCCTTGATCAGGCTCGCGATGGCCTTGGCCGCTTGTTTGGCTTCTTTCCCTAACCGGTCCTTCTTATCGGCATTTTTGGCGATCGTGCGTAGCGTCGGCAAAGCTGCTTTGGCTTGGCCCCCCATGGCCGCCAGACCTCGTGCCGCTCCAATCCGCACCACCTCCGGTTGTTTCTCATCCTTGAGCAGATTGTGCAAGAGCGGAACCACCTTCTCCGCAGGCTCATCACATTGGCCTAGGCAATGCGCCGCCGCGCCCCGCACTTCTGCGTCTTTGTCCTCTAATGCCTTGTAGATGTACGGCAATGCCTCCGCCACCAGCGACTTCTGAATGGCCGCCAAACGCCCTAGTTCCTGAAGGGCCACCACCTTCTCCTTGGCTGTTCGGGCCGACTTCAGCTGCTCTGTGTATTTCTTGGCTTCCTTCAACTGGGCTGCCCGTACAGCTTCCAGACTGCTCCCCAAATACACTAGACTTGCCACCAATAACCACCCAGCCACCACATGCGCCGCGCGTCCCCACATCATCGCACATCCCCCCGAGTTGGAAAACTTTTGCACTTCCGCGCCGAACCTTTCCACATCGCACGAAAATGCTTCTGCCTGATGAGGAGCTACCCCTCCTATAATTAATCTAACGCTTGGATGAGCCCGTAAGTTCCCCCTCACGACCCGCTATGCCAAGCTCCTACCTCTGAGGAACAGACACAGTCAGCTTTCCCTCGGCACGGCACAACACCATCGAACACGCCAATGTACCCGCCCCTGACGGCCAGGCACAATCGGCTTTCCTCACCTACCACCTCAGGGCGATTCAAGTAAACGAACTGGAGGTATGAATTCATCTCATATCGGGCGGAACCATTCGCTATCCTCAGAGGCAAGGCCCAAAGGTATGCTCATTCGCCAGAGGAGCAACTCCCAGGCCTCATCCCACTTGGTCCTGGAAGATTCCGACACGGATTTCGTCAACCCGTCGGGAGCAACATACCCCCCGCACAGGACTTCAGATAAATGGAAAGTCTGGGCCATCGGATCGACCTCACGCCCTTCCATGTTGGCTATCCACGGCGGGGCAGCCGGGACATCACCCCCATTCACACCCATCACCACGAACAGCAACACCCCAAGCCAATGTTTCTTCATGATACCCTCCGGGTCTCTGGCTCCCCCCATGAACCTCCCCCCATGCACCGTTGTCAAGAAGCAATCCTCACGGAAACCCCACCTAAAGAGGAGGGGTACCATAGCAACTTTTGCACTACGTGCAAGGCATCTCCGACAAAACTGCAATGAACTAAGCCAGAGAGGGGTACACACCATGATGACTAGACATTCCCAGTTTTTGGGAACAAATTATCAGAATCAAGATGGATCTGATCTGACACTTCTGCGAAAAACCACCGACTCGAATCCAGCTGGTCCAGGGTAGCGAGCGGAAGCTGCTTGATGTGTCGTCGCTCAAACTGGTTCCGTTTCTGAAGTCTCAATATCTGTCGCCTCTCATCTAGCAACAGCGATTCTCAGGGATCGGCAGCACTAGCGATATTCACCTTGACTTACAGACGGAGGTCGCTATCGTGCCGCCCTGGCAGGTGAGTATGGTCTGAAACAAGGGGGAAGCCAGACCACAGGGGGATAGGTCGGAACATTGTCGTAAGGGAGAGCCAACGATGACGGCTGACGCGGGCAGGGGGAAAGGTTGGAAGCGACGAGATTTCCTGCTTCTGTCAACCTGGGGACTGGCTGGTATTGCAGGTTGTCACAATTTATGGGATGGCCGTAATTTATCAAATAAAATACAGAGTCGATCTCAGATTGGAGATGATCCGAAATTTGATTTAGATGATTCAACAACAATTGGAAGTAAAAGCACCGTGGGCAACACCGAACCGATTCCGGTGAGCGGTGTCGGCTTGGTCTCCAATCTCCCCGGGACAGGAAGCAGTGCTCCACCGGGAGGTTGGCGCAACATGCTCGAGCAAAGCCTAAAAAAACAGGGAGTGACTAACGTTCGAGAATTTTTGGATGATCCTCAACGGCGTACATCACTTGTATTGGTTTCTGCCTTGATTCCCCCGGGCGCCCGGAAAGGGGAATTGATTGATGTCGAAATCACTCTTCCTGAGGAAAGCAAAACAACGAGTTTGAAAGGAGGCTATTTACACCACTGTGAATTATATACATATGATACTACTGGCAATATTCGTGCAATGCTTCGTGAAGGAAAACGTATTGGTCCTAGTGGAGATTTGAAACTGGGCGATGTCTGGGCAGTGGCGTCCGGTGAATTGATCGCTGGACAATTTCTGCCCCGACGCGCGGATGTTCCCGAGGAGGTCGAAAAAGATGCCGAAGGACGGCCTCTTTATCGCTCCGCCCGGATTTGGGGTGGTGCCCGTGTTACCCGATCCCGTCCCTATCACATCCTGCTCAATCCCGCGGATCAGAATCCGCGTATGGCGGCCATTGTAGCAGAACGTCTCAACTCGACTTTCCATAATGCTACTGATGCATCTCATAAAGTAGCGGATGCTAAAACTCGTGAACTGATCCTGGTACATGTTCCCTATCCTTATCGTAACAATCATTACCGTTTTCTTCTGGTGGCCCGCCATGTGCCGATTCTCCCTACTCCTCCTCAAAGTCTCTACCGTCGCCGACTGGAGGACGAGTTGCTCGATCCAGCCACATGTTTGACAGCAGCGATCAAGCTCGAAGCATTAGGGATGAGTAGTATTCGGCCCTTGCGGGTTGGTCTGGAAAGCACCTCGCCTTGGGTTCGCTTTGCCGCTGCCGAGGCCCTGGCTTATCTCGGGCAAAGCGATGGAGCTGCCGAACTGGCTCGCCTGGCCGAGGAACACCCAGCCCTGCGCGCACCTGCCCTGAAAGCCTTGGCTGCTCTCGATGACGCCGCTGCTGCGGATCGCCTCGTCGACCTCATGGGGCGAACCGATCCCGAGCTCCGGTACGGCGCTTTCCTAGCCTTGCGTTTGGCGGACGACCAACATCCTGCCGTACGGGGAATGCCCATCCACCGATCTTATCACCTCCACCTGGTGGCACCAGGTACCCCGGGAATGGTGCATTTGACGAGTGGCCGCCGAGCCGAAATCGTCCTCTTCGGAGACGATGTCCTGTTCCGAGGTCCGTTCACACTCCCCATCGGTACTGAGTACACTGTCAAAGTTCCGGGAAGCGGCTCCGCCACTCTGACACGGATTGTCAAAGTTAAGGACGAATGGGTCGAACGACAGGTGAATTGCTCAGCGGATGTCGGTTCGGTACTTATCGCCCTGGGACAAATGGGTGGAGGATATGCCGAAGCCGTGGAACTGATCCGCCGCGCCGATGCTGCCGGTGTCCTGTCTTCATCCGTCCTGGTCGATGCCATTCCTCTGGAACTCAATTTGCGGCAATTAGCCTACTTTGCCCGTCATGATCCCAGCTTGCGAAAGGCAGATGCCGAGGTGTCACGCCTGGGGGTCAGTCGCCCTTCCGTCGAGAACGCCGATCTCACCCTCCCTACCCCAGATGCCGACTCGACGCCTCCGCCAACACCACCTCCACGTCCACCCCTGAATCGGGAACCGGGGCGACTCTTCGGACCGAAACGGCAGGAACCGCCAGTCGCTCCCACTGTTCTCCCAACTCCAAGAGAATAACCACTTTCTACCCAAATAACCAGAATACGAGAGACATGGATATTTTGTTATGCTTTTGAGGCTAGAATTAACGGGATTCAAGTCTTTTGCTGACAAAACTGGTTTTGATTTTGCTCCGGGTATCACAGCCATAGTGGGACCGAATGGCTCGGGCAAAAGCAATATTGTCGATGCTATCCGCTGGATTCTCGGTGAGCAGTCCGTACGGAATCTTCGCGGCGGTGAAATGACCGACGTGATTTTCCACGGCTCGGCCCAACGGAAAAGCTTAGGAATGGCCGAGGTGAGCATCGTCCTGGACAATCGCCGCCGATTGCTGGCCCTGGAAACTGATCAAGTCCAGTTGACTCGACGCGTTTACCGAGACGGCACTGGAGAATACCTCATCAATGGACAGCCCGCGCGTCTCAAAGATTTCAAGGAGATATTCCGGGGCAGTGGAGCGGGCAGCAAGGGGTACACCATCATTGCCCAAGGGCGCGTCGAAGAATTGCTGCACGCAGATCCCCGTCAGCGTCGGGAATTGTTTGACGAGGCCGCGGGCATCAGCCGCTTCAAAATCCGCCAGGACGAAACGTTGCGGAAGCTAGCAACCGTTGAAAGCAACCTGGCCCGGTCGCAAGACCGGCTCCAACACCTGGCCGCTCAACTGCATACCTGCCGACTTCAGGCAACCAAAGCCCAGAAATATCAAGAATATCATTTCCGCCTCAAACAGCTCCGCCTGATCTGGGCAAAAAACGAAGAACTCCGCCTACAGCAAGCCCTTCAACACGTGGAACAAATGATCCTTCGGACACAATCGAATATAGGTCAAATACAAAGCGATATCCAAAAATATCAAGATTTGCAACATTCTGATGAACAAAATATAGAAAATTACGAAAAAAATTATCGAGAACTGTCTGCCTCCTTGGCTCATTGTGAACGCCAGATCGCCACAGAACGGATGGGCATCCAGAATTTGCATCAGAACCTGGCTCTGCTGGAGGATGAAATGCTCCAGATCCATCGCAGGTGGTGTGATATTACATGTCAAATATACACAATGGAGCGAGAATATCAGAAGTCGGAACTGCAATTCAAAAACTTAGAAAATGAGGTCCAAACCCTTCAGGAACTGAAACACCGATGGGAAGCTGCGATCACGACCATTCTATCCTGTTGTCGGGAGCTGGATGCCCAAATGGCTCAACTTCGGGAGCAACAATTCGACGCAGTTCGAGATGCCGCTGCCGCCAGGTCCGCCGCCCATTCCGCTCACGCCCATCTCACCCGACTTCAGCAAGAGCTTCAACGCCGCCTTAGCGATTCCTCTCAGGCCGCTACACGACGCCAAACCTTGCAGGAAACACAAGCACAATTAATAAAGGTGAATCAAAAGATACAAGACGACTTACAAGAAATATCGAATCAAATTACGCAACATATAGAGCGCAAACAATATGTATATAATGGGATAAAATCTTTATATGACGAACTCGACGATCTTCGTATTCAATACAGCAGTCTTCGTGCACGCCTGGATTTCCTGGAGGAGTGGGAACGAACCCACAAGGGAGTCGGAGAAGGAATACGGCAACTTTTGGAGAAACGGAACCAATTCCACGCGACGAATCCTCACCACCCCCTCGTCACGGAGACGGTCGGGCTTGTGGCGGACCTGCTCATTGTTCCGCGCAACATCGCGCCCCTGGTAGAAATCGTATTGAGAGATAAGGCTCAATATCTCGTGGTACGCTCCGAACCATCCTTGATCACACTGTTCAAAGCACTCCAGGACATCTGCGCGGGACGTGCAGGTTTACTTCCAATCCGGACTCACCCTTCCTTTTCCAGACCAGATTCCCCAGAAATAAAGATCCTGGCCGATCTGGTCGAGTCACCCATCGCGGGTCTGCCCGCCCAACTTTTCGGCGACGTGATTCTAGCAGAAAACTGGGAACACGCCAGCGCGTTGCGTACACGCTATCCCAGCTTTCGTATCGTGACACGACAGGGACACTTGTGGGAAACCGATGGCTCGGTTTTCTTCAGCCCTCTTCATAGTACCAAAGGTCTTGTCTCACAAAAAAGCGAATACCGTGAGCTACGGGAACAAGCACACCATTTGCTTGATCAAATACAGCACAAAGAAAATAATCTAAACTCTTTGCAAAAAAATTTGAAACAAATAGAAGATTTGTTGACAGAATTAGAAGAGCAACGCGCGGTGCTGGAAAAGGCTGCCCTCGAGTCCCACCAGAAACAAGACCAGCTTCGTCAGGAACTGGAACATTGGGAGGAGCGCTGGTCCCTCCTCTGTCACGAAACTGAAGCGCTGGAAGAAGAGTTGCGTCGCGCTGAGAATGCCTGGCTGGAAAGCCACCAACAAGCAGAACGTGCCGAGCAAGCAGCGGAGCAAATCCAGAAAAGTCTCGAGCAGCTTGCGCAAAACTTGCGCTCAGCTCAGATGGATTATGAGGCAACACGCGAGCATCTTCACGCTACAGAAATGAAACTATCCCAAGCACGCTCTCGTTACGAACACCACCAAGAACACCTCTCCCAACTGCGTACGGAAATCCGCAAACGCCACGCGGAAATTCTCGATGTCCAATCCGCCCTTCATACGCTTCAGACACGATATCAGCAGACAGGACTGGAGATTCTTCAGGCGGAAAGTCGCCTGTCACAGCTTTATGCAGACAAAGAGAAAGTCGAAAACCACCTGCGTCAAATACATCAACTTTATGAGACAGAGCGTCAGAATTGGATGGAGCATCGTACTGTTTTTCAAGAAATACAACGATCTCTTGATCAACTCAAGAATCAATTGCATCAACTAGAAATGCAACGGCAGGACCTGAAGAATCAGCATCACTATCTTTATTTGCGTTTGCAAGAAGAGTTGCAAATGGACCTTCCCAATCTGCAATCGCTCCTGCATCAAGCGGAGCATGCGGATATAGAGCAAGCAAAACTAGTCCAGGAGATGGATGAACTCAGGCAAAAAATCGCACGCTTGGGTGCCGTGAATCTGGAAGCCCTGGAGCAACTTCAGGCTTTGGAGAAAGAGTATGAAACGTATTCGAGTCAACACAAGGACTTGCAGGAGGGGCAACGGGCGCTCCAGGAGATTATCCAGCAGCTCAACCGAGATGGTTGCAAGCTGTTTCTCGACACGCTTACAACAGTACGAGGACATTTCCAAGAACTGTTCCGTAAGCTGTTCGGGGGAGGACAAGCCGATATTGTACTCGAGAACGAAGCCGATATCTGGAATAGCGGTGTGGAGATCATCGTTCGGCCACCGGGTAAGGAATTGCGTTCCCTTTCGCTTTTGTCGGGAGGAGAAAAAACTCTCACGGCGATTGCGTTGCTTCTGGCGTTCTTTCGTGCCCGCCCCAGTCCCTTTTGCATCCTAGACGAAGTCGATGCTGCCCTGGATGAAGCGAACACTGTTCGCTTCGCATCGATCTTACGGGAATTTCTCGACGTCAGTCAGTTCATCATCGTTACCCACAAGAAACGCACGATGGCCGCGGCCGATCGACTTTGGGGAGTAACCATGACCGACCAGGGAGTCAGCCGCCTCTTGCCTCTGCGGTTTGAAGATTGGGAATCCCCAGCCCAGGCCGCCTGAAATCTCGGGGATTGTCATCGTACTGTTCTGTGGAGAGTGTTGCCCTTTTCTTGATGCCATTTCCTGACCATCACGAGCATCCCACTCCCACGTTTTATATCCTTAAACCCTAGTTCACACAACTCTGCAGCATCAGCACTCTGTCTCCCAGAGCCAGTCTCATAGAGCTTTCACAGAGGCTTTGCCAGAAATTCATACAACATAGATAGGGTGACATATGGATAGATAACCGTGGGAGCATCAACGGCTTGGGGCTCATCAGCCTGTTCTACATCCTTACAACTCGCCGGTGGTGGAACGTGTAACTTGTGAGGTAACACCAAGGGTGGGATTGCCCCGACGGGGAGGATCAGACTATGGGTGAATCAGCAGGAGTGGCGTCCAGGGCAGATAGTCCTTTGGCTATGATGGCAACAAGGGGAGAAGCGATGCCACAACCGAGAATTTTGATCATCGAGGACGAGCGCGGTTTGACCCAATCCCTCTCGTGGTATTTCAACCGCGAAGGGTATGAAACGCATGTCGCTCACGATGGTCAGGAGGGGTTACGCAAAGCTCAGACTCTTCTTCCCGATGTTGTGCTTTTGGATCTGATGCTACCCGGGATGGACGGCCTGGAAGTCTGCCGGCTTCTTCGCGCAGGCGAACGAACGCGCGACATCCCGATCATCATGATCACCGCCAAGACAGAAGAGACAGACCAGGTTGTGGGTTATTCCATTGGGGCGGACGATTACGTGGCCAAGCCCTTCAGCAACAAGGTGTTGCTCCATAAGGTAAAGGCTCTGCTACGACGGGTGGCCGGTCAGAGCGACGCGGGAGATGTGATCGAGCATTTGGGAGTGCGGATCGACCGCCTCCGCCATCGGGCCACCCTGCATGGGAAACCTCTGGTCCTCACCCCCACCGAGTTCCGCCTGCTTGAGACGCTCGTGCGTCAACCGGGACGGGCATTCAGCCGTCATCAGCTGATGGATGCTGCCATCGGAGAAGGGTCCATCGTCCTAGAGCGCACCATCGACGTGCATATCAAAACGTTGCGACGCAAGCTAGCAGAGGCAGGGGGAAGCGCCGACTTGATCGAGACCGTGCGTGGTGTGGGCTACCGATTCCGCGAAGAATCACCCGCGTCATCTGGAAGCGAGTAGTCAAATCCCATCCAGCAACAACGAAGTAATCCCGTCCCGAGTTTTCCTTCTTATGCGAGGGAAGCCGGTCGATTTTCACAAGTCTGATTGGGCACAACACAATATGGGACAGAGCGGGGAGAAGGCTCTGTCCCATTCAACAGTGTTTTATCGATCAAGAGGGTAGGGCGGGGTTTTGCCCGACCAGGAGGGTGGGCTGACCGCTCTTAGGGGTGTCATCGCGGGGGTTTAACCAGGTGCAGTGGTTGTCATTGTGATGGCGGAGGGGGAGGATTTCCTGGGATACCGCCGGGCCGCGGTCCGCCAGGAATCAGAGGGATCAACGGAGAACTCGCTCCGCCTGCCGGTGGAGGAGGTGGTGGGGGTGGTGTAGCACCGGCTCCCCCGGGTGCAGGCAACCCCCCCGGAAAACCCCCACCCGGCGCAGGAGGAATTCCCGGCGGCACTATACCGCTATTGCCTCCGGGAGGGGGAGGTACTTCAGGGGGTGTAGCTCCACCGCCACCGGGAGCCGGCAAGCCACCGGGGAAGCCGCCTCCACCGGGTGCCGGTAAACCACCAGGGAAACCGCCTCCCGGCAAGCCACCGGGGAAGCCACCGCCGCCACCACCGCCAGCAGCATTTCCCGGTTCTCCTAAGCGACCCCCTGTATCCTCAGTGTCGATAATCACACCATTGTGGAAAATCAGGTGCCGGCCATCAGGGGTCAGGTAGAAGTGACCCCCGATCTTTTCGCCTCCTGCCGAGACGAGCGCGACCCGGTGCTTCAGCTCGACAGGATCATCAGGATCGGCAACGTCATAGATGTCGAGGCCGGTGTCCTGCAGGGAAGCGACGTAGAGAGATTTGCCATCCGGGGAGAACTCCACATACCCATTGTTAGCGGCTTTCCAGCCGGCGGGGAGTTTGATTTCCTGGACGCCCTTTTCGGAGGCGATCACGATTTTCGCCGAGAGTTGGGAATGCTGGGGCATGCCTCCACCGATACCCGGCGCGGAACCTGGGCCTGCTTCATCACCGAGTCCACCCCCTGGAGGGACTGGTGGCAATCCGATGCCACCGATCCCGCCCAATCCTGGTCCACTGGGGATTCCAGGAGGTCCACCAAGATTCGGCCCGCCACCAGCAAAGCCAGCTCCCTGGGGAGGCAATCCCGGTGCTACTCCCCCAATCCCTCCGCCGGGAGGTCCGAGGCCGGGGCCAGGTCGGCCGGGTTGTCCGCCGCCGGGTCGGGCTGGTCCACCTCCCGCCGAGGGAGGTTGGGACACGACGGAAACGAAAATGTGGCCTTTCGACGTAACAGCCAGGTCGTTAGGAGTACCTTCTACGGGCAAAGGATAGTTTTTGACAAAACTCAAGTCACTAGCACTCACAAGGCGGACTGCTCCCCGACCACCGGCTGCCATCTCAGTCAGGATCAGGTGTTTGCCATCCGGCGACAGGATCATGTCACCAGCCGGTGCAGGCAAGTCACGTGTTTTCTCCGTCCTTCGAGAGGATGTGTTGACCACGCTGATCGTGGATTTCGTGGGCCGTCCCCCTGCGACTTGGGTGGTGAGCACATAAAGCTGGCTTCCATCCACGCTGAGCACTAAGCTCCGGATGAAACGGTTGGTCGCGTAGAAGGGGATGGTCGCTATCGGTTTGAGTTCAGCACTATCTTCGACCTTATTCTCGTAGAGAGGTTTGAGATCATAGATCACCACATCCCCCATCGCCACGGGTAGAGTCATCGCCTGTTGGGCCAACTGAGCCAGGGCAACTTGGTTGTCTGCCCGCGCCGCCACTGCGTAGAGCAGGCCCTGTTTGTCGTCCACTACCCCTCGGGCGAGTAAATGCGGTAGCTTGTAACGGCTAAGCGGAGCGAAGTTGTTGTTGACATCGTAGCGTTGGAGGAATCCTTGCAAGCGACTCCGTTGCTCCATCCGCGGACTGAAGGCCAGCAACTCACCTTTCGTCTTATCGAAGGCTGCCGAGTAAAAAGTCTCGATCTGCGCCTTCCGTTTGCCATCCGTGATGCTCCCCAGCGCCGGCCGGTTGGGATTGAACGGACCTGTGGTCCCACCGGCACCGGGAAGGGCAAAACCTCCGCCACCCCCTTGAGGCGGCCCGATCACATTACCGCCACCTCCCGGTGGAGGCACAACACCACCCGGCGGCGCACCGATACCACCTGGTGGTACACCAATCCCACCTGGTGGTACACCAATCCCACCT
>Ga0209017_10000262_pt1 | contig 54428 bp, 45 predicted proteins | sample YNPBryunderm2012_FD_185812 | JGI IMG/M metagenome (GOLD analysis project Ga0209017, IMG submission 185812) | Anoxygenic and chlorotrophic microbial mat microbial communities from Yellowstone National Park, USA - YNP Bryant MS undermat 2012... ... | reverse complement strand
TTGCAACACTTATCTGCCGAACAGTTAGCGGCCATCCTTGACGTCGCAGAAGACGGCATCATCACAGTCAATGCCGAGCATCGGATTGTTCTGTTCAACCGAGGAGCTTCTCGGTTGTTTGGATATGAGCCCGCGGAGGTGCTGGGCCAACCCCTGAACATTTTGATCCCCCCCACCTACCACCAAAGCCACCCGCAACAGATGGAGGCGTTTGCACGAGGTCCGGTGGAATCCCGGCGGATGGCCTCACGACGGACCGTATTCGGTCAGCGCAAGGATGGAACTCTATTTCCAGCAGAAGTAACGATTTCCAAGTTGTACAGTCAGGATCAATGGTACCTCACTGCTATCGTCCGGAACGCCGAAGAGCGGAAACGTTATGAAGATGCCTTGATCCAGTTGAACCAGGAACTGGAAGAGAGAATCCAACTGCGGACCGCGGAACTGGCGGAACGGAATCGACAACTCCAGGAGAAAACCACAGAAAACGAGATGTTTGTCTACAGCGTGTCACATGACTTACGCTCTCCGTTGATCAACCTGATGGGGTTCAGCGAAGAATTGGAAATGGCCGTGAACCGGATCGAGGAGCTATTAGGCGATCCCCGCTTACCCCCCGATATCGGCGAAGCATTGGGGCAGTTATTGCGAGGAGAGGTGAAGGAATCGCTCGGTTACATTCGCACAGCGGTAGAGCGATTGAGCCGGATTATCGACGGCCTGCTCCGTCTGTCCCGCGTCGGACGAGTAGAGTACCGTTGGCAGGTTGTGGACATGGAGCGTATCGTCCAACGGGTGATTGCAGCCCACCATGCGATGATCCAACGGAACCAGACCGAGGTGATTGTGGAGCCATTGCCACCTGCGTGGGCCGATCCGGACGCGGTGGAGCAAGTCGTGGCCAACTTGCTCGTGAATGCCCTCCAGGCTTTGGAAAGTCGCAGGGGGGGTCGGATTGTCATCGGGAGCCGACCTGGCGACGCACCGGGCCGGTTTCTCTACTTCGTCGCGGACAATGGACCGGGAATCGAACCGGCCCTGTTGCCACGCCTGTTTCAGCCGTTCCAAGGTAAAGCCGGCAGCAACTCCGGACACAAAAAGGGGGAAGGGATCGGCCTGGCCATCGTACAACGGGTAATCGAACGCTTGGGGGGCCAGGTGGGCGTGGAATCGACCGTCGGAAGTGGCACGACCTTCAGCTTCACCCTTGCTCAACCCGGTGAATCACCACCACCTCCATCCCATCATGAGAAGGAAGCACCAGCCCATCCTCACAAGGAAGCACCAGCATGAGTTCCCAACGCTTGCTGATCTTGCTCGCGGAAGACGATGACGGTCACGCCCGGCTGATCGAACGGAACTTACGGCGAGCCGGCGTTATCAATCCGATTATCCGCGTAGCCGATGGACAGGCTGTTTTAGACTACATTTATCGGAGCCAGAGCGACCTACCCCTTCTCTTGCTCCTGGACATCAACCTGCCCCAGGTGGACGGTATCGAGGTGTTACGCAGGTTGAAGAGCGATCCACGTAGTAGCAAACTGCCTGTCATCATGCTCACCACAACGGACGATCCCCGTGATATCGATCGCTGTTATGAACTTGGGTGCAGTGTTTACATCACCAAGCCGGTACGTTACGAGAAGTTTGTAGAGGCCATCCAGCGGTTGGGAATGTTTTTGGAAATCGTCAAGCTGCCGTCTCCTCCCGCCCAAGCCCTCAGTGCTCCTTCAGGATTGGAACCATGCGGGCAACCATCCTGATTCTGGAAGACGATGCGGGTACAGCTCGGCTGCAACGGCGGCGCCTGGAGCGTGCGGGTTATGCTGTCGAGTGGACCGCCGATGACACTCAGGCTTGGCAGCGGTTGCAACGCGGGGGTATCGACCTGCTGTTGCTCGATCAACATTTCGACGGCCAACCGGAGGATGGCTTGAGCTTTTATGGCCGGCTGAAGGCGGCAGGGTATGACGTACCTGTGATCCTGATCACCGGTCGACATGATGATGGTCTGATTGTTCGGGCCTTGCGGGCCGGTGTGCGTGATTATATCTTCAAGTCACCAGAGTATCTGGACTACCTGCCGGAAGCGGTGCAGCGAGTATTGGAACAGGTTCGTCTGCAAAAACAACTGGCTGAGTCCCAAGCTCGTTTAGCTGCCATTGTGGAAACTGCTTTTGATGCCATCATTACGGTGGATAAACAGCATCGGATCACTACTTTCAACCCTGCTGCGGAACGCATTTTCGTCACTGCCGCGGCTGAGGCTATCGGACAACCGATTCAAACCTTTCTGCCCGACAGGTGGTGGCAAAAAGTCACCTCGTCTGGACAATCCTTCAGCTTGGGCGAAATGGAAGGTTATCGACGCGATGGCACACGTGTCCCGCTGGAAGTATCCTGGGTCTGTGTCGAGCGAAACGGCGAAACCTTCTGCACTCTGGTGCTCCGGGACATCACCGAACGCAAACAGGCTCTGGAAGAACTCCGAGCCAAGACCGAGGAGCTTCGGCAAACGACCCGGCAATTGTGGCAGGCTGCCCGCCTGGCCGGAGTCGGCGAATTGGCGGCCAGCATCGCCCACGAACTGAATAATCCCCTCGGTACCATCAGCCTGCGTCTGGAAGGCATTCTAGCCAAGACACCGCCCAGCGATCCCCGACGCAAAGCCCTGGAAATCATCGAAACCGAAATCGAGCGAATGTGCCGTCTGGTCGCCAATCTTCTACAATTCAGCCGGCCGGGGAATGACCAATTCTCGACCGTCCATCTAGCCGAAGAAGTGGAAAAGACGCTGGAACTGTTCCACCATCATCTGCGGAAGCGTCACATTGAGGTCCAGACGGAGTACGGCACGGATGTTCCCACAATCACCGCGGATCGGCAGCAATTGCGGCAGGTCTTGTTGAACCTCTTGAGCAATGCCGCCGACGCCATGCCTCAAGGTGGCCGCCTCATCGTGCGACTGCGTCGGGGGACTTTGGAACACGGGACACCGGCCGTCGTGGTGGAAGTGATCGATAATGGCACCGGCATCGCACCGGAACATCTACCCCGCGTATTCGACCCCTTCTTTACTACTAAGGAAGAAGGCAAAGGAACCGGCTTGGGCCTGGCCATTTGCAAGCGGATCATCGAGCAACAGCATCACGGTTCCATTACGATCGAAAGTCAGCCAGGACAGGGGACAACTGTACGGATCGCCTTACCTGTCACGGGCCAGTCTGCGCACCCCAACAGCAACCGAGTCGAGTCTGCCTGAAAAATATCGGAATCCACATAAATCAAGATACACCTTGAGAAGGCTGTGGAGCCTGAAGGGATCCCCGAACAGCGGGTATTTGTGGCCATGAACGAACCGATTCCCAGCAAAGGCCGATTGTTGATTGTGGACGACGAAGTGGAGTTGATGCGGGCCTTATGTGACTCTCTCGCTGAGCAGGGCTTTTCCGTCAATGGTCTGCCAACACCCCAGGGGGCACTGGACATCCTCCGCGATGGTGAGTTCGACATCCTCCTGACCGATCTGATGATGCCGAAAGTGGACGGAATCCAACTGCTCAAACAAGCTTTGGCCGTCGATCCCCACTTGGTAGGCATCATCATGACCGGGCAGGGCACGATTCCCACGGCGGTAGAGGCTATGAAGTCCGGAGCATTCGATTACATCCTCAAGCCGTTCCGCCTGCAACATATTCTGCCTGTGCTGGACCGGGCGATGGAGGTCCGTCGCCTCCGGTTGGAGAACCAGCGACTTCGGCGGTACCTGAAGTCGCTCACATTTGAATCGGAACGCTATCGCCTGGTAGGTTCCAGCCAGGCGATGCAACGGGTGCTTCAGTTGATTGAACGGGTAGCTCCCACGGACGCCACGGTGCTGATTCGGGGTCCCAGTGGTACAGGAAAGGAGCTGGTAGCCCGGGCCATCCATGCCAATAGCCGACGGCGGGATCATCCATTCATTGCGGTCAACTGTGCCACGTTACAGGAAAGTCTTCTCGAGAGCGAACTGTTCGGTCATGAGAAGGGGGCATTCACCGGCGCGGATCGTTCCAAACCGGGTCTGTTCGAGGTGGCGGAGGGGGGAACACTGTTTGTGGATGAAGTAGCGGAAATGTCCCCGGCCTTGCAAGCCAAACTCCTGCGTGTGCTGGAAAACGGCCACTACCGCCGCGTCGGAAGTACCCAGGATCGCTATGCCAATGTCCGGATCCTCGCCGCTACCAACAAACCCCTCGAAGAGGAAGTCCGTCAGGGCCGCTTTCGGGATGATCTCTACTATCGCCTCAATGTCATCACCTTGACTCTGCCTCCCTTGCGGGAACGCCGAGAGGACATTCCCGAATTGGTGAACCACTTTCTTACCAGTCGTGCTATTACCCGTACCCCCCTGAGTATCAGTACGGAGGCCCTCGACCTTCTCTGTCGCTATGACTGGCCCGGGAATGTGCGGGAACTGGCCAACGTCCTGGAACGTGCCCAGATTCTGGCGGAAGGGAGCGTCATCATGCCTGCGGATTTACCGGAAAATCTCGTGGCTGCGGCCCGTTGGAGCACCACGGCCCCACTCTCGTCCACCGCTTTTGCACCTTCCATCGTGCCCACGGAGAGCCCCATCCACCCCTCTGCAGGCTTACCTTCAGGCTTACCCCCAACTTCGATATCGTCCGCCATCAAAGGTCAGAGGACGGCCCAGCCGGGAGACACGGCAACTGCTGGTTCCGCTGCCACGGAATACACTCTGGCCGCCGTCGAGCGACGACACATCCTCGAAATCCTGCAACGCTGCAACGGGAACAAAGTCCACGCGGCACGCATGCTCGGTGTCAGTCGGCGTACGCTCTATCGTCTGCTGGATAAACACGGACTGCGTGACCCTGGCCGTTCCAGGGACAAGACATCAGAGCCCGGCCGTGAGTTTCCAAGGAACCAACCGGACACAACTCATCCCCCGCCGCCCTCCGGTTGATCGGCTCCATAACCACCGTTCCTCCCCTAGCTCCCGAGAAGCCCTGGGGGACCGTTGGAAACTGTTTTTCAGAAGGAGTCTATTACGTCGTCAGGCGAGCGCGAGAACCATTCTACGTCAAGTCGAAGTGCACAATCCCCCCCTCGAGACAGTGCACGGAATCAACCTCTTCACACCAGCGATTCGAGGAGATACTTGAGTTTCCGCACTTCGACATCGATGGCGTAAGGGAACTCCGGGATGTCATGAATATCCACACTTAGGGCGCGTTGGTAATGCCATCGCTCCAGCTGATTGATGATGCGGCTGTATTCGATCTCTCCCTGACCGACTTGAACCTGAAATTGGTCCGGTCGATTGCCCGTGTCGCGGAAGCGTACATGCAGCACATGAGGATAGAGTTGATCAAAGTGGACCTTACCATACGGTCCCACCAGATAGTGGCTGGGATCCAGAGCGATCCCCAAACCGGGCACTTTGTTGCAGAACATCAAGGCCACTTCTGGATCGGCGGTCAGTTGTTCCCGATGGGTTTCGATAGCCAGAAGCAGTCCTTCCGCGTTAGCCAAGCGTTGATATTCTCGCAGGCGATCGATTTCCGCCTGGAGGTCGGAGCCGAGCGGGGCCACGGGAATGGTGAGCACAGGAGTGAGGGTACTCCGGGCCAGTGCTGCGACCGCACAAAACTGCATCCGGGCCTGTTCTGCCGGCTGGTCACGCACATCCACATGAATGGCCGCCAGAGGCACATTGGTCGATTTGAGCAGTTGCAGACACGCGGCACTATGCCTGGCCACATCGGCAGGTGTCCAGTGTGGTCCCTGAGCACCGATCACCAGATCAGCCATGGAAAAGTCCAGGGCACGAATCCGGCGAAGAGCATCCTCCAACGGGCGGCGTGCAAAACACAGCGTAGAACAGACGACATGCACAGTCAGGTCCCCCCACCTTACTCCGGCGATCTATCCCCACCGCCAATCTCCCCCTGACGGCGGTTGGATGCCGATCTTGCTTGAGGCATGGGGATGCGTTTCCACACCCGCATACCCGACAAGGGGCCGCCTCATACCATCTTCGTCGGGCCAATGCAAGGAAAAAATGCCGAAAAAGTGCACGGCCGTTTCTTGTCCCCAAAGTACGACACCCACACGGTTCAAATCATCTTCCCTTCCCCGGCACACGACGCTAAATGCTCGACTCCTGACTGTGGGTATGGGGGAGAGTCCTGTGGCCTGTCGCTCCGCAGTCTGAGTTCGGGCATCCCTACAAAGGCCACGGAAACGAAAGTCTAGGGAAACCAGGGAACGTGTCCTGGACAGGAGCGACAAGGAGGATGCGAAGGCTCTGGATACCCGCTGACAACGGACTTTCATCACCATGGGCTCGTAGTACGAAATAATCAACTTGCAGAGCTGAGGGGCATCATCACAAGCCCACCACCATCCCACCGTCTTTGATCAAAAGATATCTGAATCGGGGAAAATACCGTGACTGGCTTACCCATGGCTGCCTGGCTGGAAGCGTTGGAGAAAATGGCTGCTCAAACGACAACCTTGTTGCAGCGGATCGAGCAAGCACTGGATTTGTCCTCAGGTGGCCACGAGGGCCAGGCCGAGGCAGCAGAGGGACAGACTAGTGCCTGTCCGGAAGTTTCGTCTGGGCAGCAAACGGTCAGTCCTCCTCCCTGGGAAAGCCTCATCGAACAAGTGAAAAGGAGCGTGGAGTCCGCGGACCGATCGGTGGAAAGCGTTTTATACCTTTGTCAGCAGTGGCAACAGCGCTACGCGCGCTGGCACCAGTTGCTAGAACAATCCCTGAAGGCCCCTCGATAGCGGAGTCCGCCGTCATGACTGCTTCGATTGCTGTGATTCTACCCGCCGCCGGACGTTCCACGCGGTTTTCCGGACGCGAGAAGAAACCCTTTGTCAGTCTGGACGGACGACCCGTCTGGCTCCGCGCCGCCGAGTTATTCTGGAGTCGTGATGATGTGACCAGGCTGTATCTGGTCGTAGCTCCCGAAGACCGGGAAATGTTTCGGACGCGTTTTGCCCATCTGATTGCCTTTGCGAATGCCGAAGTGGTGGAAGGTGGCGCGGAGCGATGCGACTCGGTGGCCAACGCCCTGGCACGCATCCCAGAGGACGTCCCGTTCGTGGCTGTCCATGACGCTGTGCGCCCTCTGACACCCCATCTGCTTATCGATACCGTCTTTGCAGCTGCCCAGCGCCATGGAGCGGCCATCCCAGCCCTCGCCGTGACCGATACCCTCAAACAAGTGGACAATCAACGTATCACCGCGACGGTCAGCCGACAAGGTTTGTTCCAGGCCCAAACCCCACAGGTTTTCCGCCGTGACTGGCTGGTCCAAGCCTACTCCCAACGCTCTCAAGTGAGCGAGATTATCACAGATGATGCCCAACTCGTCGAAGCGGTGGGGCATCCTGTCATGATCGTCCCGGGATCCCCTCTCAATTTCAAAATCACGACTCCCGAAGACTTGGAACTGGCCGAGGCAGTGATCAAGCTGCGGGCCACCAGAAAATCCCCTTCCCGGCTCGGCTTCCACGATGAAGCCCAATGGTGAAACCCGCTTCCGAGTCCCGCAGTTTTGCTTTCAGTCCCCGTAATGCTTGGTTTGAGGATACCGAACCCCTTGCCCACCTGGCCTGACCTACCGGGGTACAAGGGGCGCAACCCAATCGCTGGTCCACGCAGTACTGAGACAAACAAACCGCCGGGGAGGCACTAACAGCGATCCTGCCAGGATCAGGGCAAGCGGATTTATCCTCCCCAGCAATAAGAGGAGTTGTTTACTTTGCTTGGACCGTGATTTTCACAGGAGCGCTTTTGATCACGGCGGTTTTCTGGCCTTCGGCGTCTGCCAAGGTATATTCTGCACTCAGGGTGTATTCTCCCGGTCCGGTCCAGAAGAGCAGGCGAGACGAGCCCCGGTGGCCATCGGCAAGCACCGGGACATGTATCTCATAACTTTTGCCGGGAGCCAGCGTGACGGGTTTGGGTAAGCGGAAGTCGGTGGTGAAAGCCACGGGATTGTTCATGGTCACCACGCCGGCACCGCCGCTGAGGGTGAACGTGTAAATGTTGGGATCACCTCCCACATGGATGGTGATGGGCTCCTGCGTGGTATTGGTCAGGCGCAGAACCAGATCGACATTCAAGGGTTTGGGCGGATCCACCAAATCGCCTTTTTTGAGTCGAGCGGCGATTGCCTCCAAGTGCTGCTTGTATTCCGCGGGAGATTTGCCGCCCCCTTCAAAAATATACACGTTCTTCTTGGCCACCACTTCCAAGGAGACACCCAACATGGGTTTGGATCCCTCTTTCGGTTCCTGAGCACAGAGGAGCGCAGGCATACTGAGCGTCAGGAACGTAGCCACGATGGAATGTCGCATGGTCCACCTCCTCCTTCACGGATCGGGACTGGAAAATGGCAACGTTGTCTGTACTGCAGGAGCGACTCCGGAAGCTGCTGGAGGGTGCTCAACACCGGACAAAGGGTCCGAAGAGATCGATGCAGCGGATGGAGGGATCGAAGCATCCTGGCGTGGCGGGGCGATCACATGACGGTCAGCCCAGAGGGTGTCGTTACGCTGGGGAAAATCACTGCGGAAGTGTGTCCCGCGGGATTCCTCCCGTCGCAGAGCGGCATCGATCATGAGGCGGGCGATGGTCAGCATATTCTGCAACTCCCATCCGGACCGCGAGTCGAACTCCCGGACCAGGACGTAGCGGCACCAGAAATCCACATCTTGTTGAGCTTCACGCAAACGTTGCGCATCCCGGATGATGCCCATTTTTCGTACCATCAGACTCCGCAGCGAAGCGGTCAGATCGGCAATATCCAGGCGATCGCTATTATCCGGTGGCGGCACAGTATAGCGGAGGTATCGGGGTGCTGGACGCTCCTGTTCCGCCCGAGCGGCTTCGGCCGCGAAGCGTCCACAACGGGCCCCGAAGACCAGACCCTCGATGAGACTGTTGGATGCTAGACGATTGGCACCATGCAAGCCGCTGGAGGTCACTTCTCCTGCCGCCCATAAGCCCGGCAGAGTAGTCCGGCCATCCCGATCGACCGTGACTCCGCCAATCATGTAATGAGCGCCGGGCCGCACGGGAATGCGATCCCGCGTAATATCCAGCCCAAAAGCCCGGCAAACACGATTGATACCGGGAAAGCGTTGCCGCACCTTATCAGGATCCAGGTGGCTCAAATCCAGATAGACGTTGGGATGCTGCGTTCGCTCCATGGTCTGGAAGATGGCCCGGGCCACGATGTCTCGGGGTGCCAATTCCCCCCGTGGATCGTAGCGCAGCATGAAGCGTTCGCCATGGACATCACGCAGATAGGCTCCTTCCCCCCGAACCGCCTCGCTGATGAGATAGCGCGCCGAGCCGGCCACATACAGCATGGTGGGATGGAATTGCATGAATTCCATGTCGCGGAGTTGAGCGCCGGCACGCCAGGCCGCAGCCATACCGTCTCCCGTGGCCACAGGGGGATTGGTCGTCTCACGATAGACCATTCCACAACCACCGGAAGCGAGAATGACCTGCCTGGCCCAGACCAGAATGCGCCCCCAGTCCCCCCGCTGCAAGATCGCCCCCACACATCGACCAGCATCGGTCAACAGGTCCAAGGTGAACGAGTCGTCCCACAAGGTGATATGCGGCATCTGACGTGCTCGGGCGATGATGGCTCGCATCACTTCAAAGCCTGTGGCATCCCCCAGAGCATGGACGATGCGCCGGTGGCTATGGCCTCCTTCGCGCGTCAAGGCCAGGCTGCCATTTTCCAGATCAAATCGGGTTCCCCACTGAATCAGTCGCTCAATTTCGCCCGGTGCTTCGCGGACCACCAGGTCCACCACTTCCCGATCGCACAGACCATCTCCGGCGATCAGCGTATCCTGAACGTGATCCTCGAAACGGTCTTCCGGCGATAATACTCCTGCCAGGCCACCTTGGGCATACGTGCTATTGCTCTCGGTCAGTCGATCTTTGGTCACGACCAAAACGGCCAGATCGGGAGGCACCTCCAGAGCCGCCCGCAAGCCCGCTATCCCTGCACCGATCACCAGAATATCCGTAAAGCGGTGCAGAGCGGTGTTCGCGTCGAAACTCACAAGATACCGCGGTGCTTCCATGATTCCCAGACCATGATTCTCAGAACATTCTGGAGGCAGGGAGAACAGCGACTCTGTTGAGCGTTGTAGGCAGTCACGTTCTTCCTGGCCGGCCCGGCTTGGTCTTGGGCCAGCGGAGAAAGTGTCTGCTCCCTGTAGGAAGGCGATGGTTCACCTCTTCTGACGCTTACGCAATTCTTCGAAAAAGCGTTCCCCTGCCTGCTCGAAACCAGGAGGTGCGATGGGCGCTCCACCGACTCCTCCAATCCCGCTCTTTGCACCCGGCCGGCTCTCCAGCTTCCCCGCACCACCAGCACGGATGGTTGGAGCAGCCATCGGACCCGTCGGTGGAGTGGTATTCCGTTGGCGTTCCTCGTACGCCTGGGCCTGACGTTGCAGTTGCTCCACATATTGCCGTTGGGCTTCCAGGAAGCGCTCGTAGTCTTCCGGGGTCCAACCCAAGCGTCGGAGCAATTCTTCATTGCTGCGGTGTCGTTCAAACTCCTGAAGTTGCAAGGCTGCGGAACGGGCTTGATGCCGCGGGTCCGCCTCCATCTCCTCGACAGGGGGATCGGCAGAAGCTCCACCTCGGGGCAAGTACTTGTCCAGGTCGATGCGTCCTCGACTGAGTCCCGGTTGTTCGGAGGGAGTGTCGGAGCGTTCCGGCTGCCGGGTGAGTTCGTCCCATCGTTTTTGCAATTCTTGAGCCAACTGCTGGGGCCCAAGCGGCTCGTCCGCCGGTTGGGATTGCTGGAGTTGTTGTAACTGTTTCTGCAATTGTTCGCGTGCTGGACGCCCGAGTTTTTCATCCAACGCCTGTTCCGCCTGCTGTCGCTTCGTGGCATCTGGGGAAGTCAGATCACGGGCTTTTTCCGCCAACGCCCTCAGCTCATCCGGGCTGAGTGCAGGCGTCTGCTTGCTGGACGAGGTCGTCTCATCCGGCTGTTTTGTTCCAGCGGGTTCGGTGGGACGCTTGGTGTTAGCCACCGTATCCCCATTTTTACGTTCCGCATCTTTTTTCTGGGCGGGGTCAGCTGGCCCACTTTGGGCGGTTGCATCCTGCTTCCGTCCGTTCTGGCCACTCTTTTGAAGTTGTTGAGCCTGGCGACGTAGTTCCTCCAGACGTTTTTCCGCCGCAGCACGACGGGCAGGATCCGCAGAGTTCAGATCCTTCTGCAGCTGTTCCCACTCAGCCTGCCGTTGTTGCAATTCTTTTTCGATCGCCTGACGTGTCTGCGAACCCAAGGCTTTGTCCAGTTTGTCCCGTGCCGCTTGTTGCTTCTTGGGGTCGCCGCTCGCCAGGTCCTCGACCGCTTGCTCCAATTCCCGTCGCTGTTCTGGGGTCAAGCCCTGCTTGGGGGAAGTCGATGGTTCCCCCTTCTGATTTGCTGTCGCTTGGGCATCCGATCGGCGTGGGGAGGTCTCCGCGGACTTCGGCTGGAGCGACATGGGTGATGAGGGGTTTGCGTCACCCGCCCCGCCAGAAGGCAATTTGTCCTGGGGCATTGGTTCCTTATTGGCCAACTGTCCTGGAGATGGGGTCCCCTCGGTTTTGGGCTTATCCAACCCAGTGTTGGGCTTACCGGAGGTGGAAGCCTGGTTATCGCCTCCCTTTTGGGGTGAGTCTGTCGGCCGGCCTTGAGCTTGGGGATCACCCTTCGGTGCGGACCCGGAACCTTGTGCCTGAGACTTCGGCGGCAGGCGATCTTCTCCCAAAGGTACCTTTGATGGATCTTTCTGGGGATCACCCTGGGTCTGTTGCGTTTGGGGCAAAGGACGTGCTTCCGCCGGTGGTTGATCTGTGTTATCACCAGCCGGTTTGGTCTGACTGACCTGCGGCGCTGACGAAGCGGGGGTGCCTTCAGAAGGGGGTTGAGGCTTCGGCTGGCCTACCGCCGCAGGGGACTGATCTGCCGTCGTGGTGGAAGAGGGCTTGGCGGTGCCCCCTTCGGTCCGTTGACGCTCCCATTCCTGCTTTTGCCGTTCCAGTTCCTGCTGCACGCGCCGGGCTTGTTCCTCCAGCCGCCGCTGCTCAGGTGTCTTAGGCATCGGAGCCTGGTCTGGAGAGCCCGCCTGCGGCGCATTCCCCGAAGTGTCCGAACGGGATCCTTGTACCCCCTGAGCCTGCTGGGGATTTGCGGAATCGGCTTGACCCTCCTTCGGCTGAAGCTGGTTATCCTTAGGCTGTATTGGACCATCCTTTGCCTGAGATGGACCATCCTTCAGTTGGGGTTGACCATCCTTTGCCTGAGATGGACCATCCTTCGGCTGTACCTGACTATTCTTGGCCTGAGATGGACTATCCTTTGCCTGAGGCTGCCCACTCTTCGGTTGTATGTGCCCACTTTTCGCCTGAGGTTGGCCATCCATCGGTTGAGGCTGACCATCTTCAGGCCGTGATGGGGCCTCCTTGGGCTGTACCTGCCCATCTTTTACCTGAGGCTGTCCGTCCTTCGCCTGAGGTTGATCATCTTTAGGCTGAGGTTGTTCCTTCTTAGGCTGCACCTGCCCATCTTCCGCCTGGGATTGGCCATCCTTAGGTTGATGTTGACCATCTTTAGGCTGAGGTTGGCCGTCCTTGGGCTGTGCTGGTCCGTCTTTGGGCTGCACTTGCCCATCGTTGGCCTGCGGTTGTCCCTCTTTCGGCTGGGGCTGCGCTTGTTGCGGTGGTGTGCGGTCCTCAGTCTCTAAGCGTTGTTGCTGCTCCTGATTGTGGCGTTGCTCTTCCTGGTGCCGGGCCTGGCGTTGCTGTTCCTGCTGTTGTTGTTCCTGGGGTTGGGTTCGGGGAGCTGAGAGTCGCAGGCGACGGACTTCGGAACGGCCTACGTTTCCGACCTGATCATTCCAGTCTTTGACCGGGGTAGCTTCACTACAATTGTCGATGGCTTCGACCCAATACTCGAGAACCATACCCTCTTGCGGGGTGAAGGGGGTATTGTCCGCGAAGCGGAGGCGTGGCAGGTCCGCCGAGAGTTTGTAAGTCAGGTAAGTGGGCCAGGTTTGATCCCGTTCGCGACGGAAGGAACGACCCTCCATGTAAGGAATCGGTTGCAGATCACGTTCCTGGAAACGCAAACGCAAGCGTATTTTATCGATCCCGAAGTCATCCCCCACTTGACCATCGACCATGAGGGTACCATTGGCCGGGAGGGCGACCTCAGCCTCGGGCGGTTGTGTAATTCGGACATTCGGGGGCATGTCCGGATCGAGGGTGATCAGGTACCAAGGGGAATCGATGTTGCTTTCTCCAACGGAGGTATTCATACGCAGCCGATAGCGGCCTCCTTCGCGAACGGTGAAGGTGAATTGCAGACTGTCGGCTAAACCGGGCAACTTCTGACCTTCCACCGAACCGAGGTGCGCGGCTTCAAACAGCAGGCGTCCGCTTGTTGGTTCCCGATTAGTTTTGGCTCGGAGGGTGATGCGGGTTCCTCGGTATGTCCTCAAGTATGGTCCGCTGGCATGATCGGCGGGTCGATTCATGTAGGCAGGGTATTCGTAGCGGACATCAAAATCGGTAAACAGGGGCAGGGTGCGGACGGTCACCCGGTATTCCGCTGTTTCGGCATCGCCCGCTGCGATTTTATACCAGAAGCCCACCTGGGTCAGGTAATCGGGAACCTTGCCATTCCAAATGCGATTCGTTTCTCCACGCTGCAGGGGGACTTCTTCATAATCCTGCTGCTGCAAGCTGTGACGGAGGAGCAAGCGTGGGCGTTCCTCTGATTGTTCTGAAGGAATCCGGCCACTCAAATGGACTTGCACGCTGAAGCTCTGGCCTTGTGTTATCGTGGCGTCACCGCCTTCGGGATGGAGCAGGGTAATCTGGGTGCGCGTAGCGATCGGCTGAGGGGTGAACGGAAGAAAGGCACGACGCAGCAAGGAACTGAACTGGGTAGCCCGCCAGGAGAAAAAGAGAGTGGCGAGGACCACTATCAGGATTCCCAGGAATAACCCCAGATAGAGCAGGCTGCGATGATCCACCGCCCGGTTGACGTCCGCCGCACGAGCCACCTGAGCAGCTCGCACGGATAAAGCTACTTGGATCGCATGGGGTGCTTGACCACGCTCACGCACATCTACGTAACCGGTCAGGAGGTTCTTGGGGTCCTCCAGCGTCTTTTCCACTTGAGATGCGGCGTAGAGCGGATTGATACGGGATCGCCAAGGGCGGATCAGTCCCCACCAGATGAGCCCGCCGGTACCTGCTACAAACACACACCAACCGATTTGCCGCAACCAGTCCGGGAGCACCCAAGACTTGTCCACGACGATCATGATCACGGCATAGGCAGCCGTCCAGCTCGCCAGCAGCAATACCCCTACCAGCAGATCGTGGATGCGGATCCGGCTAACCGCCTCGGCCAACTGTTCTTCCACGATAGCTTGGGGGGGCCTTCCGGCCTCTGGCTTGCGTGCCGCTAACAGGGACATCGTGCATTCTCCGCCGATTACGGTCCGGCTGATCGGGTGGACACAGGATTCCGTTCCGACCGATCCGATTATCCTATTATATTGCGATTCCAGACCCTATTTCTTCCGACGAGACAGCCGTGGCTGTCGTTTGGTATTACCGTCATTCTTCGGGATTGCAACGGATTGCTCCTGGCCCGACCGCTTTTTCGGTCAGACTCAGACGCGGTTCCGTTGCCGAAACGGACAGCTCAAGATCCCGAGAACGACGAGGCGCCGCAACCCCTCTCCGATCGACACCATTTTGTCGTGGACTTCAGGGATCAGGAAGGTGCATGGGGATCAGCAAGAAGTGTCAATTCTTTTCTTTGTTCTTCTTCTCCTTTTTGGTCTCTTTTTCGGGGGGAAGATTAGGCGTGAGACGGTTGGAGCCGAGAATGAGGACATATTTGACACAGAGATCGTCTTCGCTCACTTTCGCGGCAGGGATTGTGCGATCCCGCATGGCAACCACTTCCACGATCGTTCCCGGAGCCAAATCGTACAGGGAAGCAGCATAACCCGGAGCACCGGGTGGACCACGCAGTTCGTCCAACTCTTTGCTGGTATATGAGACTCGTTTACCATTCTCGTCATATTTGGGTGGTAAGGTCTTGGTTCGGATCAGAGACTCAGAGACCATGCGGAAGTCATACTCGTGCTTTTGTTCTTTGTAACTCACCCGGGGAGGATTCCTCGGGCGATTCTGGTTAGGAGCAAACGGGTTGCGGTAATTCCCCCCGCGACCAATCGGAGGACGACGCACCCCGCCTCCTTTGACCTGCGGAACGTACCAGGTCACCTGAATCGTCACTTGCTTCTCATCCGCCTTGACCACTTCTCCCACGACTTCGCCCACCGTCACATAGCCCGAATAGTCCGGCAGCTTCTTCGGTGGTGGCACCTGGGCATATAGAGGCGGGTCTGGTAACGCAGACATCAGAGTGAAGGCACACCCCAGTATCCACAGTCCTGCCACGCGGCAGTAGAGAGAAGACAACATGATCGCTCACCTCACACCACAATTCCGGGCTTCACAGAACGAAACGATGCTGATTTCCGGCTCAATCAGAGCGTTCCCCAGAAACTCCTTCCACCATACCCTTTCGACAAGCGTCAAATTATTCGGGAAAACTCGTTGAACGACTCTAAAGTTTCCCTTCGCACCCGCTGCACCACTCGTCACGCGGCATCCATAGGTTCCATAAGGCATCGAGCGGCGTCCATAAGTATGGAATCCATTAAATATGGAATCCATACTGAGGAAAAAAGTTCCGCAAAATCCCAACTCCGAGTCAATACCCCCCCACTCCAGCAGCAGACCAAATTACCCAGAAACGCTCATCACTTACAGGGCAGCACCCCACACCTGAAAATGCGGATCACCCCAAGGCAGCACTCCTCTCCCCAGTGCTCACACCTAGACGATACCCCCTACAGGCTCCCACAAAACAAAACTCTCCGGTGGGTAGATGTGACAAGAAAAAGGGTTGCAGATAATCAAGGAGCTGGTGGGGTATTCCCAGAAAGGCCAACGGTGACTTCGGGAGGAAATAAGCGGATCAGAGGGAAGTTGCCAGGAGATGATTTCCGTCGAGCTTCAGGGTGAACTATGGCGTCCCTTGGAGGGGGAAAAAGTATGGGTTATAATTGATGTGAGGAAAAACCAAGTACCGGGAACCTTAGAAGGCTGCAGTGAGGGTTGAGCTGTGCCCCCATCCAACAGACGCAACACGTTCTCGGGCAGCGGTTCCGGCTCATCACCATCCGGACGCCTTGCAGCTCTAGCCCAGCAAGACCCGCTCGATTTCGAGATCGAGTTTTATGAGCGTTTATTGCAAGCACTGCCGGACTTTGTGGAAGTGCTCCAGGTTCAGGCGGAAAACTACCGAAAACGGAACCGGCAGCAGGACGGTCTGGTCATCGACCTCCGTCTGGCCAACCTTCGACCCCATGATCCCCGCGTGCATTACAATCTGGCGTGCCGGTATGCGTTATTACGTCAAACGGATCAGGCTCTGCGAACCCTTCGGCGTGCCCTAGAGCTAGGTTACCGGGACTTCCAGTATCTGGATCAGGACCGCGACTGGGATCACTTGCGTCGGGACCCGCGATTTCGGCAGTTGATCCGCGAGTTTCGTTCCCGGGAATGAAAGCAGTAGGGGTGACGTGATGGCGGAGATGCCCCTGTTTACCTCGCCATCAACATTTGCAGCTCGTGAGCACTTTGCCCAGAAACCCCGTGGCCTGATCGACAAAGTGATGAGCGTAGCTGAAGCGGTCCGGCGGTTTGTCCCGGACGGCTGCTACCTGGCCACCGGTGGTTTCGGCAGCAACCGCATTCCTACAGCCGTTTGCCATGAGATTTTGCGTCAGGGGAAGCAGAATCTGTCTTTTTCCGGCCACACCACCACGCACGACTTTCAGATACTTTGTGCGGGCAACCTGCTGGGTCGCGGTCAAACCTTGCGACGCGTGGATGCTGCCTACATCGTCGGTCTGGAGGCGCGTGGCCTGTCCCCCCATGCCCGGCGGGTCATGGAGTCCGGCACGATCGAAGTCGTGGAGTGGTCCAACTACACCCTGGCGTTGCGATACACAGCGGCAGCCATGGGTGTTCCATTTCTGCCTACCCACAGTCTGCTGGGCACCGACACGTTTAGTCACTCTGCCGCCCGCCTCATCACTTGCCCATTTACCGGTGAAAAACTGGCTGCCGTTCCTGCTCTTTATCCCGATGTCGCCGTCATCCATGTCCACGAAGCCGACCGCTTCGGCAACTGCCGCATCCGTGGGCCGACTGTTGCCGATAGCGACTTAGCCCGTGCTGCTAAGCACCTGATCATCACCTGCGAACGCCTGATTCCAGACGATGAAATCCGGCGTCAACCCCATCTGACCACCATCCCGTTTTTCTGCGTCGATGCCGTCTGCGAGGTCCCCTTCGGCAGTTACCCCGGCAATATGCCTGAAGAGTATTTTTCCGACGAGGAACACTTGAAGCGATGGCTGGAAGTGGAACGGGACCTCGAGGCCTTCCGGCAGTTTCTCGACCAGTACATCTACGGTGTGCGGGACTTCAACGAGTATCTACAACGCTGTGGCGGCTTGACACGGTTGCAAGCCCTCCGTCGTCGCGAGTTCCGATTGCCGCACACCGATCTGCAGCCGTCGTAAAACGCTTGGGCCACGCTTGCAAGTTGCATCTGCCCCTCCAATCCCGGGGTACATTACTCCTGGGCAGTTGACATATGTGACCATTTGACGTCAAGCTCTCGGGATTCTCACCAGACTGTCCGCAGGAGCTGACACATGTCCTTGCGTTGTCTGACTGATGCGAAACATCCCCCCTGGGCTTACGAAGCATCCCATGGCATTGCCGGAGTAGGCGATACGGCTTATCACTCACGTCGGTGTTGATGCAAAAGGCAGGCACAATACCCAATCCGCTGATTCTAAACACTCAGAGATACCGAGTGCGGATGGTCGGGATCAGGTAGTCGTGGAAGGCGGAGATAAAGTCGTAGCGTGGGGCGTGTCCCCAATCGCAACGGGCCGCACTATCATCGACATCTGCCGGCCAGGAATCGACGATCCGCTGACGTTTTTCATCCACGTGTGTAACGATCCGGGCCTGCGGAAAGGCCTGTTGGACCATCTGGGCGATTTCACCGGCCGTCGGGGCGAAAGCCCGGACATTGTAAACCAAGCGGGTCAACCGTTGTCGTGGTGTGGCCATCAGACGGAGGATGGATTCCACCGCATCAGGCATGGCCATGAACGGGATTTGCGTATCGGGACGGACAAAGCAGTGGTACAAGCGGCCGGCGGCGGCAGCATGAATCATCTCCGGGGCATAGTCACTGGTTCCCCCGCTGGGCACTGTTTCCGCCGAGATCAAGCCGGGAAACCGCAGACAACGAAAATCGATCCGGCCCGTCAACTTTTCTGCTGCCAACTGCTTGTAATGCCGAGCATAATATCGCCCCAGATGCTCGCAATAGAGCTTGTTGGCCCCATACATGGTCGTAGGGAAGTTATATTCCTCCTCGCGAACGGCTCCGGCCCGCTTTTTGGTGGCCAGGTCTGGCAAGCCATAAGCTGCGATGCTGGAGGGATAGAAGAAGACCACCGGCCGGCCGTGTGATTCGCCTTGTTTCTGAGCAAATTCCAGCAGATTGAGGGTACCTTCCACATTCACGCGGTGGGCCAAGGCCGGACTGAATTCGCTGCGGGTGGACAACAACGCCGCCAGATGGTAGATCTGATCCACTTCGTACTCCGCCACCAGGCGATCCAGGAGCTGGGTATCCAGAATCGAGCCGATCACATGTTGATGGACCAAAGGCAATAGTTCGCCCGGCAACGGATGCACATCCAAAGTCACCAGCTGCCGCTCGGACTCGGTAGCACCCAGATGCCGGATCAGGGCCTGGCCAATTTCCCCCGCTGCACCTGTGATCAAGACACAGACATAACGTGCCATTGCTGACACCATCCGCCATGAGAATGCACGCCACCTTGCAGGGGGATGTACGACTCTTTGGAGAAAATGCAAGGCATGGGCGGTCCGTTGGCACGGGGAATCGACGATGCGTCGCAAAGATGCGGCCAGAAAACCTCAAAAACATCCTACGACTGCATTGCTCCGATCCCTCAATCGCATGGTGGAAGTTCTGAAACTTTACCTGATCGTGCCCCACCAATGGCTCGTCGGCATTTCTCTGCGGACCGGAGCGGGACTTCGGTACACTGTTTCACGAGTGCTGGGGACCCAATTGCCGCAAGCGGTCCTTGAGGAAGCGCGCCCGAGCGACATTACGTTCCTCGCCGTCGAGGGTATGTCCCACGATTTTTTGCAAATGAGCTGCCTGGCACTGGATGAAGAGTTGATTGACCACCGTGGTGGGAATATTATCGATCAGTTTCAAGTGGATCCCGAGACGGACAACCGAGAGGAGCTCCATGGTTTCCTCGGTGGTGATCAGTGTGGCACTACCGAGTGTCCCTAGGGCACGGGCCACGCGGTTCTCTTCGACGTGCCGTTGTTCCTGAAGCAAGAGTTGTCGGGCCTGGCGTTCGCCCGCAAGGATGATCTGGATGACCTCGCGCAGTTCCTGAAGGATGCGGGGTTCCGATTTGCCGAGCGTTACTTGATTGGAGATCTGGTACAGGTCCCCCAAGGCGTGGCTGCGTTCCCCATGGAGTCCGCGGACGGTCAGTTGGATTTTTTGGATGGCCCGCAGTGTCCGTTCCAGTTGCCGAGTCAGGCTGAGAGCTGGCAGATGCAGCATGACGCTAGCCCGCAACCCGGTGCCGACGTTCGTCGGACAGGCGGTGAGATAGCCAAACTGTGGATGGAACGCATAGGGCAGGTGGGCTTCCAGGGCATCATCCAATTGGTTGATTTCCTGCCAGGCATCCTCCAAGGCAAAACCGCTGCGGAGCACCTGCAAGCGGAGGTGATCTTCCTCATTAACCATGATGCTGACCGACTCGCGGTGATCAAAGGCCACCCCACACGGTCCCTGGTGAGTGGCCAGCTCCGGACTAATGAGTTGCCGTTCGACCAGAAACTGACGATCCAGAGGAGAGAGTGTCGCCAGATCGTGGTACTGAAGGGTGTAAGGCAGGTTGGCTTTGGCAAGCGCCTCGCGGAACCTGCGGACCACCGCCGCCTTCTGCGAGGCATCCGCTCGGCTCGTGAACGGAATATCGGCCAGATTGCGGGCCAAACGGATCCGAGTCGAGAGGATGATATCCGACTCCGGTCCGGTGCCGCGTAGCCATTCGCCAAGGTTGGGTAAGAGGGCTTCAAGGCTCATCGGCGGGTTCCTTCAACTTCACGCTCCATCTGACGAATGCGATCGCGAAGCTGAGCAGCCTGTTCATAATTTTCACGGGCCACGGCTTCCTCCAGACGCTGGCGTAATTCCTCCATCTCCGCTCGAAGCTGGGCCGCCCGGGGACGCTTGCCCGTATGCTCGGTCGCCCGATGAATACGCTCCAGAAGCGGTTCAAGGGTGGAACGGAACAGGGTATAATCGGACGCACATCCCATCCGTCCCTCCGCTTTCAAGCTCGCATAGGTCAAACCACACTTGGGACAGCTCCGTGTATCCTGGTGGCTCTCGAAGGAACGCAAAGCCTGCAACAGGAATTGGAGCAAAGCTTTCAGATTCAACGGTGCTCCCAAGGGTGCAGGTAAAAGTTTCCGTTCCCGGGCACACCGCTCACACAGATGCATCTCCCGCTTCTGCCGTTGAACAATGTCCGTCAAGTGGATGGTCGCAGGATTATCGCAAAACATGCATTTCATCGATTGTTCCTCATCTGCCGCAGCTCATCCGAGGATCAACCGCGGCTGCTTCCCTGCATCGTGAGCGTCAATACTATTGTACGCTGTTTTCGCTCCTCACGATCGCAATCAGGAGAAGACACATCTCCCAACCCTCATCATCTCACCCCTATTGCGCTCCACTCCTGACACCTCCCAACTCATAACACCCGGAAAACCCCTGAACACCGTTTCCGGATTGGGTGGCGCTTACGCCCCCTAGCATTTTCTTCCACAAATTTCTCTCATCTCTCCTGCAAAAACACCATGCACACAAAGATGTTCCCAATCCTGCTTCCGAATCTATACTCTTGCAAGTCCCTGCTTTTGCGAGGCAGTGGCGAGCAGACAGCTTCTTGGACCTTCCCGTAAGGGACCTCGTTGCGGTTGCACGCGTCATGCCCCCCCTCTAGTCATGCACCCCTTCGAATCATGCACCCCCTTCCAACTGCCGGATGCGGTCGCGCACGCGGGCAGCCTCCTCGTAACGCTCCTCACGGATGAGCACTTGCAGTTGCTGACGCAATTGGGTCAATTCGGCCCGCTGAGTATCCGACAGGGGAGTGCGACGTGGCGATTTGCCCATATGCCGGACCTGACCATGCAGGCTTTCCAACAACGGCGTAATCTCCTCCTCAAACACCTCATAATCTTGGGCACAACCGAAACGACCCACATTCCGGAACACCAGAAAAGTCAACCCGCAGGCCGGGCAGCTCTTACTCTGACCTGAGGACTGCTCCGCCGACGCGGCACTGGCTGTCTGCTGTTGTAGTTGAGCCGCCAACAGGTTCTTGTAACAATTCTCGCACAGATGAATATCCTCGATGTGACCGGGACCGAGAACCTCCGTGACATGGATCACCGCCTTGTTGAAACAACGTTGACACTTGATCATAGCTGCACCTCGCTTCCCAGCAGCCCAGGAGGATGAAGGAAAACCTCGGCACCTGGAATATCCGATTCTCTCTCTTCGTCTCGGATCACCAACGTTGATCCAGGAGGTGTGACCCCTCGCACCATCCGGAATTCGGGAACCTCAGTTCAGCAAAATTGTAGCAAGATTTCTAGCTCTTCCCAAGAGTGTTTGCTTCGTGCGAACCGAAACATTCCGACTTCACCCCGCCCGATTTTCTGACAGTCGATCCCCAGGGGACGTTACGAATATCAAACGGCTCAGAAGCAACCCCATACCCAACGTAACGGTACACAACGTAGCGTTAAAACCGCGACAGGGGCAAAGAATGGCCGGGATGGTTCTGAAGGAGGGTGAGAAAGGCAGAGAATCGGGCGGAATCCGGTAAGTTGGACAAGCAGTGGAAAGAGGTGCAGACTCTAGGCGGTTGGAGCAAGGAATTCGGGGAGGCGGTTCATTCGGTAACAGCGTGAGAGTCGATTTTGATGTCAAGGCCGATGCGATCGGAAAAGTTCTCAAGGCTACGGTGGGAAAGTGCCGATGGTTGGGATCAGGAGGACGATAGGGATAGTCCGGCGCAGCCGGCTTCTCGGGGGAAGTCGAGACCAACTCAGGCAGACCGGAAGCGCTGGCAAGGTCGTCGGTGGGGGAAGTTTCCGTCGACCCGAGACGAGAAGTCGTCCCCCAAGCAGGGAGCAGGAGCGTACCATGCGCAAAGGAGTATTGGGATCGATAGCAGCCCTGGCGGCGGGCGCAGGTGCGGCCTTTGGTCAGACACCATCCGGTCCGACACCCGCCGGTGGGGTCACGCCCGCGATGATCTGGCCAGGTTCACCGGTGCTGCCCACCCGTGGAAGTGGACCGGTTATTCCACCACCCCTACCGGGGACGATGCCTGCCGAGCCTCTGGCCGAACCGGGAACGCCGCCACTGACATCCCCGATCTATCCCCCACCAGGCCCCTATGGTGCTCCTCGCTTTGACCTTCCCGCCGAAGCCACCACCGGTTACGGGGAAGCACCCCGTTGGTGGTTCAGTGGCGAATATTTGCTCTGGTTCACCCGGGGTCAACCGATCCGCTTTCCTCTGGTCACCACCAGTGCTCCTAACCAAGGGGGCATTCTGGGTAATCCCACCACGATCGAATTAGTCCCCGGCCAGGACATTTCCTACAATGCCATCAGTGGTTTCCGCTTCAACTCCGGCTTCTACGGCGACGCTGACCGACGCTTTGGACCGTGGATCAACGCCTTCTACACGGAAGAGAAAGGTGTCAATCGTCAGTTCTCTACGTCGCAACCAGGGCCGACTTCGGTAGGCATTCCCTTGCTGGCCCGACCCTTCATCGATACACAAGACGGCTCCAGCAGTCTGGTCACCGCCAATCTGGCTTTCGGTGTGGGTGGTACCAAAGTATCCACGAGCACGCAAACCTGGGGGATTGAAGCCGCGGGACTGTGGAACCTGTACCGCTCCTTACCCACGGACAAAGTCTGGCACAGCCTCGACTTGATCGCAGGTTATAAATTCCTGCAAAACCGCGAACGGCTGATCATCGATAGCTTCACGGCTTTGAACAACGCCATCTTTGTACCGATCTTCGACTTCGATCCCTTCGGCAATCCCATCTTTCGTGGCATTCAGGTGATCCCCATTCCCGTACCGGTTGGAGGCACGACCGTGGGTTATCCGGCTACCGTCCAGGTGCTGGATCGGATCAGTGTCACCAATCGGTTCAACGGCGGCGTCTTCGGATTGCGTTACGAACTGCGTTATGGCATGTGGGACCTGATGACCATCGGCAAGGTTGGCATCGGAAATATGCATCAGGTGCTGGACATCTACGGGCATACAGCCTTCGCCAATTTCGCGACCGGTCAGACGGGAAGCAGCTTCGGCGGCTTGCTGGCCAATGCCTCCAACATCGGCCGCTACAATAATGACGAATTCGCTGTGATTCCGGAGTTGACGGCAAATCTGGGCATTCATGTCACACGCTCGATCCTGCTCTTTGCCGGTTACAACTTCATGTGGATCAGCCGCGTGGCCCGCCCGGGCTTGCAGATCAGTCCTATTGTGGACTCCTCAACGGTGCCTTTTCATCCCAACTATGGCCAGCTGGGACGTCCGCCGGCACCCCGTACCCTCTTCGTTCAGGACGAACTGTGGATTCACGGTGTCAACTTCGGGATGCAAATCCGCTATTAGCAGACGCACTCCAAGCCAGTCACTTACCAAAGGATACCAGGGCAACAGTTAGCGGACAGGCGATGTTCGGCCTCTCGGTGCAGCCCATCGCCGAGGGTGTTTTACCTTATAAAAAGCTGAAAGAAGTCTCCTTTGCATTCCCTGCCCCACCCTTATAGCCAAGCAGCCAATGCGTAAGACCTCACCCGATCGGTCCAGCACCAAATCTGTTGTATTTGGTATCCCCACCCACTCAGTCACGCTGCGAATCCATGCCGCGACAATCTCTTCCCAATTCCGAGCCACCGAATCTTCGCGGACTGGACCGCTTTCCTCTCGTTTACCTCGTTTAGCTGGACAGCATCCTTGAAGATTCGTTGAACAAACACTGCCGGAGGGGCCACAGCCGTGGTTCGGAACTGGACTTGTCAGTTGAGGCACAGAACCGGACTTCTTGGGTTGAGCAGGAGTAAGCATGACGCAGATGTTGAGATTGGGATTGCCCGCTGGGTCACTTCAGGAAGCCACAGCGGAACTGTTCCGTCGCGCCGGTTACAAGTTGTCATTTACCAACCGAAGCTACTACCCCAGCATCGATGATCCCGAGATCCATTGCACCCTGATCCGTGCCCAGGAAATGGCCCGCTACGTGCGGGACGGATCGTTGGACTGCGGTCTGACGGGTTATGATTGGATCATCGAAAACGATGCTCAGAATGATGTTGTAGAACTTGCAGAGCTGGTTTTCAGCAAGGTGAGCCGCCGACCGGTCCGCTGGGTGCTCGCTGTACCGCAGGATTCGCCGATCCGTCAGGAACAGGACCTGCAAGGCAAACGGATCGCCACTGAGGTGGTCAACATCACCAGACGTTGGCTGGCTGAGCGGGGGATTACCGCTCAGGTAGAGTTCAGTTGGGGCGCTACGGAAGTCAAGCCACCACGCCTGGCGGATGCCATCGTCGAAGCCACCGAAACGGGAACTAGTCTGCGGGCCAATAACCTCCGCATCGTCGCGGAAATCCTCACCAGCACCACCCGTTTCATCGCCCACCCCGCCGCAGCAGCAGATCCATGGAAACGTCAGAAGATGGACGATCTGGTGCTCATGCTCCGCGGTGCGATGGCCGCCGAAGGCAAAGTGGGGTTGATGATGAACGTTCGCAAGGTCGATGTTGATAAGGTTCTGCAAGTGCTCCCCGCTTTGCAGAAACCCACCATCTCGGCACTGTCCGATCCGGACTGGGTCGATGTCATGACCATCATCGATGAAGATGTGGTGCGTCATCTGATTCCTCGACTCAAAGCTGCTGGTGCCTGCGGGATTGTGGAATATCCTATCAATAAAATCATTCTGTGAATGCTCAGGTAACGTCAGGTCGAAAGATCATCCTGCAAGAAGTGAGTAACGTTAGTCCAAAGAGTAAGCGCTCGGAAACGCTCCGAACCTTGCAACCAAGGACCCAGCATTACCCCTGCTACTCCAGGCGAGCAACCACGGCTCGCACAACCCCAAAAGGCACCATCGTCGTCGGAGATGGATGGATTCCCAAAAACAGTCAGCATGAACTGCATATGGGAAGTCGAGTTGGTGGCATGAGGAAACTCTCAGGAACAGCAGAGCCTGGCAGGATCGAGGAGCTATGGAAGCGGCGCGTTATGTCCCGGTCGCATGTATGGTTTGTGGCCGCCCGTTTCAGGCACAACAGGAACAACTGGGGCTGAACATTGTCTGTCCTTGGTGCCAGTCGCTCACCCCTGCCCTGCCGATCGCCACGGCCAGTCCTGCCGCATCAGCCCAACCTGGCGCTTCTGTCGCCGCTTCGTCTCCGTCTCCTCCGTCTTCTCTCGAGCAGGCGGCGTCGATGAGGGAATCTGCGGCGTCCGGTACAGAGTCTGCGAGTCCCACTGCATCGTCTTCAGGTTCCCCTCTTCTTTCTGGTGCATCCTCCGGACCGATCACTGCGATAGCTGATCGTTCAGCACCACGGGATTCTCTTGAAACCCCTCCTCTTCCAGGCCGATCCGTCGGATGGCGTCGCTGGCAAGCAACTCTCACCCTTGTCGGGGTGTTCCTGATCGCTTCATTCACGTTGATCGCCCTTCGCTTCCGGCAAGGATATGGCATATCTGCCGAGTGGCGCCCGTTCGTATCGCCTGATGGTCAGGTGCAGATTGATCTGTTGGGTTCTCCATGGGAAGAACCCGACTCCCAAGGCGGGAGACGCTTCTGGTCACGGGGCTGGTATTCCGGCGCTTACGCGTGGATCGGCTGGCAGGACCTGACAGAACAGCAGGCTCAGGCAGCCCGCTCACCTGATGCACGTCATAAACTCGATGGCTTGATTCAGGCCGAATTGGAACGATGGCAACGACACTTCGGCGGAAGTGGACATACAGCCACACTCCAGTTTTCGGAACCGTTGATCGTGGAAATCCGCTGGGATGCCGGCACCTGTCGCGGGCAAGGGCGGGTTGTGGTCACTTCCCAAGGGTCCAACCCACGGGTGTATTACCTGGGAATTGCCGCCCCTCATCTTGTTTTTGATAGTGTGGCCGTGCGTCATTTCCTGGATTCATTCCGTTATGCTTCTACTCCGTAATGTGTTGGCTACTGAAGTCAGCTCCCCGACATCTCCAGGCAATTCCCGGACATCTGCAGACAATTCCCCGACATCTTCAGACAAACGGGCTGGGAGATTCAAGGAGAATAGCTCGGAAGCCTCGCAATCAAAGTCCCGCCTGTTCTTGCCCAGCATCGGGTGGTGAGGAAGACTGATCGACTGAGCCACCCCGCGGGTGGTAGCGGCGGTGCAACTCTCGCAGGCGCTGGCGATCCACCCGCGTGTAGTGTTGCGTTGTGCGGATCGAAGCGTGGCCGAGCATCTCTTGAACGGCTCGCAGGTCTGCACCTCCTGAAAGCAAATGGGTGGCAAAACTATGGCGGAGGGTGTGGGGACTGACCTTGCGTGGCAAGCCCACCCGTAGGGTATACTTTTTCACGATTGCCCAGAGATCGATCCGGCTCAGGCGTCGGCCGCTGCGTGTCACAAACAGGAAGGGATTTTGGGCCAGGCGCGGTTGACCGGCACGCCAATGCAGATACTCCCTTAAAGCTGCAATTGCTGGGCGACCCAGAGGAACGACCCGTTCCTTGTTCCCTTTCCCACGGCACCGACAGAAGCCGGCATCCAGAAAGACATCCGACTCCCGCAAGGCCACGACCTCCGAAGCCCGGCAGCCCGTGGCATAAAGTGTTTCCAACAGCGCACGATCCCGATAGTAAAAGCGATCCTGCGGTGTGGGAGCTGACAATAACCGTTCCACCTGCTCCGGGGATAACACCTGGGGAATACGTTCCCACAATTTTGGCGAACCGAGCAGATCGACAGCAGCGGCACTGGCCCGCTCCTCCAACCGCAGGAAGCGGTAGAACATCCGCAACGCAGCCAGGTGGCGGGCCACGCTGGGCGGAGCCAGGGACTCCTCCTGAAGAAAGCTCACAAATCGGGCCAAGTCTGCCAGAGTCGGTGCCGTGTAGTCCATCTGAGCGGACTCACTATACCAGCGTGCGAAGCGCTCCAGATCGCGGGTATATGCCGCCACGGTGTTCGCCGCCATCCCCCGTTCCGCTTGCAAATAATGGCGGAAGGCCAGAAGGTCCGAGCGTAGTTCCGTCAGGGACATGTCTGCGCTTCCTGCTCTCTGTGCAACCTGCCAGGCATTCTCCCTCCCAGCTCGAGCGATTCCTCCCAGGAACAGACGAGGATTGCTACATGCCAGATACTCTTTTCCCCGCCCGGTCCGCCTGTCGTTTCTCAGGGATTTTGAGCGGGATCAGCGAACAATTTCTGTAAAACCGGCCGCAATTGGGCAAAAGCCTGCGCCCGGTGACTCAGACGCTGTTTGATCTCGGGCGGCAACTCCCCAAAAGTCCGATTGTAGGACGGAACCAGGAAGAGAGGATCATAGCCGAAGCCGCCGCTTCCCCGTGCCTCTTCCGCGATCCGGCCATAACATCGGCCTTCCACTTGCGTGATCACCTGCCCTGTGGGATCTGCCAGGACCGCGACACAGATGTAGTAGGCATCCCGTTGGTCGCCGGTCAAACCCTGCATCTCCCGCAGCAGCCTGGCATTGTTCGCAGCATCATCTCCGTGCACACCGGCGTATAGGGCCGAGTCCACTCCTGGTGCCCCTCCCAAAGCGGGAACCACCAGGCCGCTGTCTTCGCCCAAGCACCACTGCCCGATCGCAAGGGCCGTTTGCACCGCCTTGAGTGTGGCGTTACCCACAAAGGTTCCCGCCGTCTCTTCAACACGAGGGGCCTGCGGATACGCGGACAGATCCACCACCTCTATAGGGAGGTCCGCCAGCAGTTCGCTCATCTCCCGCAACTTCTTGGGATTGCGACTAGCCAAAACCAGCCGGCGATGACCAGTAGAAGTCATGGTTATGTCACCTTGGCCTCTTACAGTCCCATACACGGCAAAGGCTACACCTGAGCCAGACCGCCCATCATCACCGGACTTACTTTCAGGCGGCTTGACCGGATCGGTCATAGTCCAGCCTGGTGCCTGGATTGGAGATCACGGCATTGCCATACCTTCTTTGAAGGTTGCGACACTCCCGCACCATGTACGGACGCTTCCCCTGACTTTCGAAATATACGCGTGTGAGCACCTCTCCTATCAGGCCGAGGGATAGAAATTGTATGCCAATCAGGCCGGTAACAGCTCCCAGGAGAAACAAGGGATTGGCGGTCATCCCCGGTCCGGTGGTGTATTTCATGATGGCCGCTGCCATCACACCCACCAGAGCGAGGAACAAACAGAGTAATCCCAAAGTGCCGAACAGGTGCATCGGCCGGGTCTGGAAACTGCCTTGAAACTTCACCGTCAAGAGGTCCAGCAGTACCCGCAAGGTTCGCGAGAGGGTGTACTTGGAACGACCGGCCTGCCGGGGATGATGCTGCACAGGGATTTGCGTCACCGTTGCCCCTTGCAGAGTCAGCAATGCGGTCAGAAAGCGGTGCATTTCTCCATAGAGCGTGATGTTCTGGACCACCTCCCGCCGCATGATCCGCAATGTGCAGCCGAAATCCCGAAACGGTACCCCCAATACCCGCCGGATCAGCCAGTTGGCCAGCCAACTGGGCAGCTTACGCAAAAGCAAACCATCCTGGCGATGAAGTCGCTGACCCAGCACCACATCATACCCCTCGGCCAGTTTGCTCATCAATCGGGGGATGTCCGCCGGGTCGTTCTGTAAATCCCCATCCATCGTGACCACGAGATTACCTTCCGCGGCATCGAGTCCTGCTTGCATCGCCGCACTCTGACCGAAGTTCCGCCGCAAACGCACTACTTTGACCCGTTCATCCTGGGCCGCCAGCTGCTCCAACTCCGCAAACGTCCCATCCTGGCTGCCATCATCCACCAGCACGAGTTCCCAGGCTTCCAACTCCGTCAGGGCTTCACAGACCCGTTCGTACAGGGGTCGGACATTAGCCTGTTCGTCCTTCAGAGGCACGACGATCGACAATAATGGCATGGCTTTTTCTCCCATTCCCATTCCCATACCCCTTCCCATTTCTCACAGCTGGCCACACTCTCCTCGCCCCTTACCGCCCCGGGAGCTACCTTGGCCACACGGGCATTCTCCGGCACACCGCTTTCCTGCCTCATCCCGGAACCTCTCGCCGCGGATGAACCTGCTCCGTCAGATCACCATGAGTGTGGTCAGGAGCGGTTCCGAGCCGTACTGCGCAAAATCGGTATCGAGCGAATCGATCGGTTGCATATCCACCAGGTCTGCATGAAGGAGATAGCGTCCGCGGGGCAGAGGGGGAAATCCCAGATGCAGCTTCAAGCTTTCACCGGGTTGAACACACCGGCGAAAACGTCCTGCCAGTTCCCGGAAGACCAACTGACTACTCCCGTGGGCAAACAGGGAATAGCGCAACTGCACCCCGCCGCTGCCCCCGGGCACAAACTGCCACGGCTCGATCGCCCGATTGATCACCTGGAGGGTCACGACCCGGCTCTGCCCTGCCGGCCAGCGTAAAGGCTGAGGATGAACCAGGCGTATCTCCGCCCGAAAGGGACCGGGACAATAGTGGGCACCCACCCATTCCCTCAGCCGCGAAGGGGTATGCTCCCAACCCCGCTGTGCCAACCATTGCTGGTAATAGTCGAAGAAACGATCGATGACGGCTGTTCGCCCGACAGCCAGGTGACCGTAACGGAGCCAGAGTTGACGTCGAGCGACCTTCAGATCCTGGTCGGTCAGAAGGAGAACGGCCAAGGTGCTTGCCAGCCCCGTCCGGTCCGCCCCCCGCGCACAGTGGAACAACAGCGGATATTCCGCCTGATCCAGGACCTCCAGCAGGCGCTGCACTTCGCCCGGATGCGGGTACCGCCTGGCGGAAAAGGTCAAATCTTCCTGGTTGATTCCCATCCGGCAGGTTGCTCGCGCATCATCTTGATACCACGGTGTCTCCGGGCAGCAACCGCGCAGGTTCACCACCGTCCGCAAACCCATCTGGGCAATCAATCGCTCCAACTGGCTCTGGGACAACTGAGCTGAGCGATACACCCGACCGGGGATCACGGTGTGGACATTCGAGCCGAACAGCACTCGACCCGCCTCGTATCCCCAGGCGGCTAACACACCACCCCCGACTAGCCAGAACCATTGGCGTCGGGTGACTCGACTTGTCCCAAGCATAGCCAATCGCCACTTCCCTCCTTGCCGCCGTCCAGAAACCAGGTGTGTTATTGGTCATCACGGCGAGAACATGCCAAAAAGCCTCATCCCAGGGAAGACCGGTTTTGGGGGAAGAATCCCACACCCCCCACTCCACCGTGGAGGCAGAAAAAAGGGACACATTCCCTAAAAAGCCAATCGCCCGGACAGCCGGGAAGAAGAGGATAACCGGTTTTGGCTGGAAGCGGGAGAAACCTCAGCTTCCCCTCGAGGGTGTCCACCTGATGTACTGAAGCAACCGAGTTGACGTCGGCAGCAATTTATTTATTGCGAGGAGACGGTGCGACGGCTTTGCCTTCTGCTTCCGATAAGGCCAGGATGCGGAACGTTTGTTCCGAGGTCAGGGATTCTGCCTTGTTCCCACGCAGGCGCACCAGTTGCGCCGAATAGACACCCGGGGGAGACAAAGCGGCCGACACCGGTCCTTTACCCTCTCCCGTGCCGCGCAAATCCCAGTGGAGGCGGTGAAGCCCTGCGGTACTCTGAGCGGGAATATCCCGCACGAGCCGACCTTGGGCATCTCGAATCCGCACGACCAGTCGTTCTTTATCCGGCCCATTTTCCCGCAGGTAATAGGTGATGATCGCTCCCGCAGGGGGATTCGGAGCCGCAAAACCCCCATCGTTTCGGGCAAATGGCAACTCCACAACACGCCAGGTATCACGAATGGGTAGTAGCAGAGCGGCGGGCGCTTGGGCTTCGGCCGTCCAACCACGCAACGCTGTATAGTGATCCAGAATGTAAATCCCCCGACCGAACGTGGCACACACCAGATCACCCTCACGTTCCTGAACAGCCAGATCACGGAATGGAATCGGCGGCGCCCCGGGAACCCGCAACCAATGTTCGCCACCGTCCAGCGTCATAAACAGTCCGAACTCTGTACCGACAAAGAGAAGGCCCGCATGCACACGGTCGGCCACGATCGACCAGACGACATGACGATCGGGGAGATTTCCTGTAATACTCCTCCAGCTTCGTCCCAAATCGACCGTCTGGAACACATAGGGTCGGAAGTCGCCATACTGCCAATTGTTGAAAGTGACGTACAAAGTCGACCGGTCACGCGGGGAGAAAAAGACATCAGAGACATATGTACCCGGAGGCACACCAGGGACGTGTTCGATCGTTCGCCAGGTTTGACCGTTATTCTCACTGATTTGAATCAGTCCATCATCCGTGCCAACAGCAAGCAAGCCCGCCTGCACGGGAGATTCGTCCAAAGCCGTGATGATGCTCAGCGGTGTGGTGAAGGCGTCCCGCGAGACCGCATCCTTGCCCCAGAGTTTTCCCATGAGGGGTACTCGCAGGGGATCGAGCTGACGTGTCAGGTCCGGACTGATGACCTTCCAGGTTGTCCCGCGATCGTCGCTTTGAAACAGCCGGTTCGCCGCCATGTACAAACGGGTCGGGGAGTGCGGACTGATCAGCACAGGGGCATCCCAACCCCAACGGAGGCCGTCTCCCCCTGCCTTACCTGCTGGCGGTTGGGCTTGAGCGGCTTCCTTCTGGTCTTCAGCCACTTGTGCATCGCTCGGCTTCGGCTCTGAGCGGGTGCCGGCATCGTCTTCCGTGTGGGCAGATTTGCCACTCGGCTCCTTCTTCGGGTCCCCTTCTTTCTTCGGAAACTTTCCCCCCTTCGGGAACTTCTCGCCCTTCGGGGAGACCAAACGGGGTTTGATCGGGACCGTGCGTCCGCTCATCTTGTCGATACGGACAAGAGCACCGTATTGGGAACTGATGTAGAGGATATTGGGATTGCCCGGTTCCACCCGGGGTTGCATACCGTCGCCCCCGCCATAGACCCCCCAATCAGCATTGCGGATACCGACACGATAAGCAGTGCGTGAGGGTCCACCATGGGTTCCGTTATCCTGAGAGCCGGCGTATATGTGGTAAAAGGGCACTGCATCATCCACCGCCACGCGATAGTACTGGGTCGTGGGCATGTTCGTGAAGTGTCGCCAGGTCTGACCTCCGTCATACGTTTCATATAAACCGCCGTCGTTACCGCTGAGCCAGTGATTCGGATCGACAGGATCAAAAGCCAAGGCGTGGTGATCGACATGAACCGGCCAGCGTAACCGCGTGAACGTTTTGCCGCCGTCGTCCGTCATCTGAACAACCGTATCCATGATGTAGAGACGGTCGAAGCGGTGCGGATCTGCAATGATTTCCCCATAGTATTCTCCCGTCTGAACCGGTGCAGCTCCGCGTCGTTCCCAAGTCTCCCCGCCGTCTTCTGAGCGATAGAAAGCACCACGTTCCTGAGCCGCGGTCTGAATGTGGGCATACACCACGTTCGACCGTTGAGGGGACACCGCCAGGGCAATCCGACCCAAATCCCCCGTCGGCAATCCCTTGCTCAAGCGGCGCCAGGTTTGTCCGCCGTCTGTCGATTTGTAGATGGCACTTTCCGGACCACCTCCCACGAGTACTCCCACATGACGCCGCCGTTGATACGAGGCGGCATAGAGAACGTCCGGATTGCTCGGATCCATGACCACATCGGTCACTCCGGTCTCGGGACTGATGTACAGAACGAGCGACCAGGTTTTCCCGCCATCCCGTGTACGGTACAACCCCCGTTCGCCTCCCGAGGCCCACAACGGCCCTTGCGAAGCCACGAAAACCGTCTGCGAATCCCGCGGATCGATCAGAATCCGGGCAATATGTTCCGACTGTTTCAACCCCATATGCTGCCACGTCTTCCCACCATCCATCGATTTATACACCCCATCCCCATACCCCACACTCCGCTGCGATTGATTCTCCCCCGTCCCCACCCAGACGATCTCAGGATTGTGCGGGTCCACCGCCAGACAACCGATGGAATAGGAGCCCTGCTGATCAAAGATGGGAGTCCAGGTAATACCCCGATTGGTCGTTTTCCAGACACCACCGGAAGCCACTGCCACATACCAGATGCTCGGCTGACGAGGATGAATCACGATGTCTCCGACCCGACCCGGTTGTAAGGCAGGGCCGACCAGGCGGAGGGAAAGAGCTTTTAAATCCTGGGCTGTCAAACTCGGGACAACAGGCCGAGGGGTCGGAGCGATCGGTACCTCCGCTTGCCCCTCCCCTCCCTCCGCTCTGAACCGGCACAAGTCCAGGACCCATCCTACTCCCATCATCCAAACCACAATCCACAGCGCTCGGAACTGCCTCATCGCTTCTCCCTTTCAAACTTCCTTCTTCGCTGGGATCTCACTCAATATCAGGGAGGAAAATTTCCAGCAGGTGCTCGTAATGCACCCCTCAGGATACTGGAAACGGTTGTCATTGCGTAGGAAAAAATTGTGAGAAGCCGGTCCCTGGACTTGCCATCTTCTCTCCAGAACGTGATAGAACCTTTCTCTCCAGAACGTGATAGAACCTTTCCCCCTTTGTGAGCGGGCTTACCTCCGGATTACGCAAACCTTTCCCTTTTAGTGAGCGGATCGCCTCCGGATTACTGGATTGCTAGGGACGACTGGATTGCTGCCTTATCACCGCTTGAAACTGCAGGGCCAGCATTCTAATGTTTCCTCTATCGAGTCGGGCCGTGAGCACCCTATTGTCTGCTCAAGGCTGCTTGTTGGAAATCCAGGATAGTTTCTCAAGTAGATGCGAGGGCACCTACCATGGGCATTTTGCACAAACCCAAAAGCGTTCGCAATCGGCATAAGAAGCGGCGTAAAGCACGCTTATACAAACTGCGGGGACTGAAGAAGTGCAAGCGGCGATAGCAGAGAACACCCGAAGAACCGAAAAGAACAGAACCATGGGCATCTCAGGGTGATGTTACGGGGATAAGTACCAGAAGCGACCATAGTGGATACCCAAGTCTGAACTTGCTGTCCGTATCTCCGATCCGATACGGCCGACGGGGTTTTCCAAGACTCACCCTGTGCTTTTTCTTTGGACATAATCCATCGGGCGAGTAACGTTCCATCGGACCAGAGAGGGGCAGTCCTTTCGTCAGCACCACTGTCTGAAAACTTTCATTGCGGTAGAGCGACGACCGCATCCTCAAGGGTGAACAGGAATGCTTCGGGATTGTCGTTATTGAGGCGTAATCGCCCCGTGACGTGAATCAACTCCCGGCGTTTATCGATCTGCCGACCTTCAGATAAACGGACATAGACCAGACCGTTCGGTTCCGGCGTTTCACAGAACCAGCATCCCACCGGATATTCCAACAACAGGAATTCCTGGGTTTGCGGTTGATCTCCCAAGGGATGCATAAAGCCGTTGAGGCTGACGAGCCGGCCATCCAGACGGCGGAGGTAGTCCGGGAAGTGGACGGTCCCCCGGGGATCAATCGAGGTCGCAGCCAGAAGGGGCCAGGGCAGTGGCGTGGGGCCGTCGGGCGAGGGTGGAGGAAGAAGACGCTCATCGAAAGCCTGGAGCAAGGGTCGGGAGGAACGAGGCCGGAAGCGGGACAGGTGCTGACCATGCTGACGGAGTCTGTCCGCTTCGCGGCGGAACAATTGGCGGCGGGCTCGCAATGCCGGGGAGTTCAAACCGAATTCGGTGACACAGCCATCGAGCATGGCTGCCGCCAGGATTACCTCGCCGTCGGCATTGGCCAATTCCGCGAGGAGCCACAGCAGCCGGCCATCCTGGGGCAGCCACAACGCCAGTTGCTGGGCAATGGCCACCGCCTCGACAGGCAGACCACGCCGACGTGACTCCGGCCAGGGCCCCACGGGGCCATCAAAAGACACACCGAACAGATCATCCACATTTTGAGCTACTCCCCCTGGCCGCTCACTCCGGCGTAACCGGACGAGTTTCAGGTGATATTCCTCGTAAAGCTTCCAGGCAGGAGGTGCTAACCGTACTGCCTCCTGTAAAGCTTCGATGGCCCGATCCCATTCTCCCTGCAACTGCCAGGCAGTGCCAAGGTTGGCATGCAAAGCAAAGCATTCCGGCCAGCGACGTGCGGCGGGGGCCAACACAGCCAAGGCTTCATGACTCCGGCCCAGGCGGATCAGAACTGCGCCGTAGTCGGCACTCTCCTCAGGACCTAACGACCGCTGACGTGCCTGTTGCTGATAGTGACGCAGCGCGGTCCAATACTCCTGACGCCACGGGGACATCCCGCCTTCTGCAGGCCGCTCCACTGCGATCATCCGCAACGCCCTGTGATCGAGCAAAAAACCCCGCCACCGGCTCGGCAGAGGGGCATACTTTTCCGCGGAATAATAGACTCCCGCCTGAACCCAGCCACACCCTGCCCACGCCAGCACGATCCCGCTGACCACACAGATCAGGCACACATGCCGACCTGCAGCCCAGACACACCGCAACCATCGCCGGCCTTTCTCCTGGCAGAGCTTCTCCTGGTGAGGCGGTCCGCCTTCTGGTACCCCATGGCTTCGGAACATCGCCATCGGTTGATCCCCACGATCAGGAACGTCATCGACCCGTCCGAACAAACGAATAGAATCATGTCAGGGAAGAACGGAAGAACACAACACAACTTTCGCTCCGCAAGACAGCTGGGGCGTTGCGCAATCAGTGGACCTCCGGTGCAGAGCGTTCCAAGGCAGCCCGTTCTTCTGGGGGAAGGGGCTCGAGTACAAACAAAGGTTCATCCCCGTCCAGGAACCATTCGTCCGCGTTGCGTAAGCGGAGACGGAGATAATCCCCTTCGCTGGTGCCGATGGTATCACCCGCGACAAAGGTCTGCTTTTCGTAGCGCAGATAGTCGAGCATATTACTGAACAGGTTGAAGGTGGCCGAGCCACGGTGATGGCCTTCGGTTCGCATGGCCAGGTCCGGCAGATTGAAGTTGTGGCAGCCGTAGGTCCGCATCCACACCCCTTCTTCTCCCGCAACTTCCAACTTGACAAAGCCGGCGTAAAAGAAGGGCAACGGGAGGGAACGCATAGCGGAAAGAGTGTCTCCCCGGTCCTCTTCGCTAGGGAGGAAGACCCAGGCGGGCACCGAGGTGCGGGCCTGTTCGTTCAGAGCCACTATCGCTCCGTAGGGAACTAAAGTCGCCGTGGCGACCACCAAGGCTACGTATTGTTCCAGTGGGTCTGAATTATAGCCAGCGTAATAGAGCAGCACATGAGTGGTATGCTGATAGGCTTGTTGTTTGATGTCGGCGGAGTAATGGGCCGGAGTCACACACCGCTCCACTGCACTGGCCGGCATCGGTGCATCAAAACCGACCAGCTTGATGACATGGTCGCCCCAGGCCAATAAGCCTACCACCGCGGAAGGACTACCCAAGGCATCAGCAGGACTACCCTGAGCCGGTAGCTTAGCTAGTTCTACCGTTGCCGCCATCAACTCCGGATGGTAAGCCCGCAAGTCGGCTTGAATTCGCTCGGCGGGAAGGACCAAGGGGTGAGTGTTGAAGAGGACCTGCACAGACGGTGGATCCACAAGCAGTGGATTGGCTACCGGCAAATCACCGTCACGATGCTGACCCCGCCCGAAAAATCGCTCCAGCAATTCCATCACTAGCCTCCTTTCTTCAGGGTTTGCCGGCAGGGCGAGGGCCGACATACACTGCGCATCAGATCATTTTTTCTATTTCCGCTCCGCTTGTGCTATCATACACCATCGGAAGACCTGCAAGAGCAGTTTTGCAGGCTGGCGATTGGAATTCGTCTAAGCATCTGCCAACTGAAAGGGCCCCGCTATGCTGCAACGAGGTACTCTCTCCCGCCGTGGCTTCATGGCCCGTTCCATCGCGGCACTGACCGCCGCCGGTTTGCCCGCCTGGCACGCCCGGGAATACTTTGCCGATCAGGCCCGGGCCGCCCAACAACCCCCATCCGTCTCTCCGAATCAAACGGTCAACATTGGGGTCATTGGGGTGGGGCCGAATCCCCGCCGCTCGAATGCCCTTTATGCGGAGGCGAAACGCCACAAACACGTCCGTTTCACCGCGGTGTGCGACGTGGATGGTCGTCATCTGGATTATGCCGTTCAGCAATATAAAAAGGATGGTTTCGATGTCAAAGCCTACAAGGACTTTCGCGAATTGTGTGCCGACAAGAACGTGGATATCGTCATCATCGCTACCCCGGATCACTGGCACGCCCTTCAAGCCATCGCAGCCCTCAAGAACGGCAAAGACGTGTACTGTGAAAAGCCTTTGACTCTGACCGTTGAAGAAGCACTAGCCTTGCAGAAGGTGACCCACGAGACGCAGCGTGTGTTGCAAACGGGCAGTCAGCAACGCTGCGAGATGGCCGGACGCTTCCGCCTGGCTACCGAACTGGTCCGAGCCGGTCGCCTGGGCAAAATCACCCACATGGAATGCCGCATCGGCACCAACCCCACCAGCGGCCCCATCCCGGCCGTGGATCCCCCCAAAGAACTGGATTGGGACTTCTGGCTCGGCCCCACCCCCAAAGTCCCCTACCGGCAAGACAAGGACAAGACCAATTGCCATTACAACTTCCGCTGGTGGTACGAATACAGCGGCGGCAAAATGACCGACTGGGGCGCGCACCACATCGACATCGCCCAATGGATGCTCGGTATGGACGGCAGCGGCCCCGTCCTGGTTGAACACATTGAATCGACCAAACCTTACGAGGGCGGCGATGGCTACAACTGCCACCCGACATTCAAAGTCCGCCTGACCTATGCCAACGGTGTGCCCCTGGAAGTCAGCCATGGAGCCGGTCGCGAGGTCAAAGGTCTGGTCGATGCCAACGGCAAGGAGCGATCCATCAGTCCCGGGGAAAACGGCGTCTTGGTCGTGGGAACCGAGGGCACGCTCTTCGTCAGCCGCGGTTTCCTGGTCGCTTCGGATAAGAAACTCTTCGAGCCGCTCAAGGAAGTGCCCGCGCTTTACCCCAGCCGACCCACCAATCACATGACCAATTTCCTGGAATGTGTCCAGTCCCGCCAAAAGCCGATTTGCGATGTGGATGTCGGTGCCGGTTCCGTCATCGTCTGTCACATCGCCGCGATCGCCTTGCGACTGGGCAAAACACTCAAGTGGGACCCGCAAACCCATCGCTTCGACGATGAACAGGCCAATAAGATGCTCAGCCGGGAACGACGAGAGCCGTGGCGTCAATTGGCCTGATCCTTCCCGAAAGTCCGGCCGGATATCGATGGCCAGGATTGGGGCCGCTGGACTCGCTCACCTCGAGTTGCCTGAAGTCCTGACCCTGGCATAACTCAAGCACGCCCCCATGCCCGCGCCTGGGGGCATTCATTTTCTGGTTTCGTTTTCTGGTACGGATACTGCAAAACACCCTCTTAGGGAAAAAGGCCAACCTGCTGGGGAACTGTCCTGCATGAGTTATGGAAAGACCTGGCAGGAAGACCCCGCCATCTGGTGGGAAGATGACCCCGCCCATCTGCTGGGAACCGGATCTGCATGGGCGAGGTATGCCAACCCAAGAGCATTTCCTAGAATGCCGGTATGGAACGACTCAACAAGTATCTGGCCCACGCGGGAATCGGGTCTCGACGCCACTGCGATGAACTGATCACCTCGGGTCGCGTGACCGTGGATGGTGTAGTGGTCACCGCCTTGGGAACCAAGATCGACCCCCTCGTCCATCGGGTAGCGGTCGATGATCAGCCTGTGCGTCCGGAACGACCGGTGTACTGGCTGCTGCACAAACCGCCCGGAGTCCTATGCACCAACTACGATCCGGCCGGTCGTCCGCGGGCCATCGATTTGCTCAGCCACGTTCGGGAGCGAGTCTATACGGTCGGTCGTCTGGATGAAGCCAGCGAGGGGCTACTGCTCATGACCAACGATGGGGCGTTGGCGGCTGCCCTGATGCATCCCCGCTACGGCATCCCTAAGACCTACCTGGTCCAAGTCGCTGGGAAGCCCAGTCGGGAAGAATTACAACGTCTCACCACAGGCATCTGGTTGAGTGATGGCAAGGTGCGGGCCCAAAGTGTCCGGACACTCAGGCACCAAGGGAACAGTACCTGGTTGCGGATCGTTCTCAGTGAAGGCAAGAATCGGGAAATCCGCCGCATGCTCGCCCGATTGGGACATAAGGTGATGCGTTTGAAGCGTATTGCCATCGGTCCGGTGCGCCTGGGCCGACTCAAGAAAGGGAAATCCCGCCCGCTGACCGAGAAAGAATTGGCGGCCCTCCGTCAATGGGTTGAGACCGCACGCCAACGCCTGGCCGAACAGCACGCCCGTTTGACCCGTTCACGCCCTTCCCCTCCGACGCCATCGCCGCCCCCTCTTTCCCGATGAAACAGCGCGTATCCTGATAGCAAGCAAGACCTCAGGATAATACCGGATTCACTCAGGGGAACGTTCATGCCCCATCTCCGCTGTGCCCGTGTAGTCCTTCAGGAACCGCTTGCCGAGCACACCTATCGCTTGCGCCTGGAATGCCCGGAAATTGCCCGTCAGATTCGTCCCGGTCAGTTTGTCATGCTCCGTCTGCCAGGATGCAACGATCCGCTGCTGGGTCGGCCTTTTGCCCTCTACGACACACTCCTGGACCAACATGAGCAACCCTGGGGACTGGATATCGTCTATCTGGTGGTCGGCCACATGACCGGACGCCTCTGTTCGTTGGGCAGTGGAAGCCACCTGGAAATCTGGGGACCGTTGGGTCAGCCCTTCCCGAATTTTGACGACACGGAGCAGGTGGTATTGGTAGCCGGTGGCATTGGCCAAACGCCATTTCCCGCTTACACCCGTTATTTGCTTGGACACCGAGGCTATGGCGGTGATGCCCCGCAACGGCGTGTCTCGAAAGTGCTCCTGTACTACGGTGTCCGATCGGCAGCCCGCGTGGCAGGACTGTCAGACCTCCAGGCAGCGGGAGCTGAAGTGTTCCTGGCCAGCGAGGACGGAAGCGTAGGTTGGCATGGCACGGTCCTCGACCGACTGGCTCGCGAGAAACCCGACGGTCCGTTGCTTGGATGCGGACCCGAACCGATGCTACAAGCCCTCGCCCGCCTCGCCGCTCAATGGCAACGCCCCTGCTTCGTCTCCCTGGAAACACCCATGGCCTGCGGCATCGGAGCTTGTTTCAGTTGCGTCACACGCATCCGGACGGACACAGAGCAAGGTTGGGACTATCGCCGTGTCTGTGTCGAAGGTCCCACCTTCGAGGCATCCCGTTGGTACGACGCCGAGGAGAGCCCCCGCTGATCCGTTTCAGACTGATCCGTGCCTCCAGATTGGTCGTTGGCAGGACCATGTCGTTGGAATCCGTTTCCCCGTTCATCAAGCGTCGGCTGGGCGTCCCTACCCCGCTCCAGGATCGATCCGCCCGTTGGCCACCCCGGTTGTGTCGGGTCTGAGGTTGCGTGGGACCTGGGGTTGCGTCGGGTTTGAACATGGATCAGCCGGCACGCAAGGGGAAGCGGGAGGAAAAGGTGATGGCGCCTCGCAGCAACGGCTGATGACGGCGAGCCTGTTCATAGCGGAGTTGCCGCAGCCATTCTTCCAGTTGCTGGGTGGCTGCTGGAGTATGACACAGGAAGCGTGCCGATTGCACCACCCGCAGGGCCAGCGCCGGCCGTCCCGCATGGATCATGCCTCGGACGACGCATTCCAGGACAGACCAGTTCCCCGGGGCCTGACGGGCGGCCTGAAGTAGCAAACGCACACCTCGACGGACCTTTCCCATCCCGATCAGAGCCTCTGCGAAAGCGGAGCGATAAAGCGGCTGCTGGGGAACGCGCCGCCATGCGCGATAAAACCAGCGGGCAGCACGAGCATAGTCACCGAGAGGGTCCTCGGCCCAAGCGCGACCCAAGTGATATTGCCAGCGGCTCTGCGTCGGCCAAAGCATGACCGCACGCCGGAGGTGACACCGTGCGCGGTCATATTCCCCCAGGAACAAATAGAGCTGCCCTGTCAACGCCTCGGCCCGCGCCCGTTGCTGCACGGACAATCCCGACAGATGCACATACCGCCGCAACAAACGCAAAGCGTCGGTCCAACGGCCTGCCCGAACAGCCTGTCGAACCGACGCCCAAGCCCCTTGGAATACGGTGAGCGTCCTGCTCATACCAGCTGCCTCCTGCAGTGGTGTTCCCTTATCCGCGGAACTAAATCTCGCATCCAATGATGGAGAAGATATACCAATTATTCCGCTTTCCGCAAGCATGAAATCGCGTGCCGCTTCTCCTCAGAAAATGGCAAAATTTCTTCCCCTTTGCCGTCAGGCTGTCGCCTTTAGAGACAATATTCCCACTTGGCCCCTCAACCACCCCCCTCCCCCTAGCGTTCTCCACCACATTCCACCTAACACCTCGACCACCCCCTCCCCCTTGACGCTCTCGACGCGTTGGAGTGGCCGGAATCGACGAATTCTAGCGAAACCGAGCCGACAACTCCTAACAACACCCTCCACCCAACGGTCCCAAACTCCGTGGAGCATGGAGAACCATCAAGCACAAGATCAGCGGTTGGTTTCCACTTGCTCGGGATATGCCAGGATGGTCGGAAAAGTTCTTCGCATGGCTTCCCATCCATGAAGCATGGTTTTCCATCCATGAAGCCTAAGGCAGAGGATGTGCCAAGGGATGCTGAAGACTTATCTTGCGATTTACACCGAAGACGAGGGAACGCTTTGGGATACATCCTTGTTAGAACGGCTCAGTCGTGCCAGCACAAAGGAGCGCACACACAAGCCGACGAAAACCGCACAGATAAGGATCATCAACTCCCCAGCCACCGCCGATTTCTTGAAGGGATCGAAGGTACCGGTGTTGGCAAGCTGCCGGAAGATGGGCATCGAGCCCCCGATGATACCCAGCAAACCGACCAGCGCTGCCAGATGCATGGCATGTTTACGCAGCTTGTCGGAAAAAGCCAGACCACCCAGTACCAGGAGCACCAGTCCAAAAGCTGCTGGAATCAAAGCCGTGGGGCTGACCTTGCCGGTTTGGGGATTAGGTTCTGCGCCGAAATAACTGACCAGGCCAACAAGAATGAGCAAGAGACCGGTGATCACGGTCGGTAGAGCCATCATGGTACCAAACTCCTCCGGAAAAAGTCCATGGCGAAATCGGGGGCACCAGCCATGCCGTATGGTCGTCCGGAAGAACCGTCTCTGATTTCGGAGGCTCTTGGACGGTGCGATTTCCTCAGGCCTTGGCCATCGCCATTTGGACACGTTGGACCAGAGCATCGGGGCCTTCCAAGTCCACCCCCCAAGCATCGGCGAAGACGGTAAGCACTCCCTCGGGAGCGATGAAGCGGTGCAGTCCTTGACCGAGGGGAAGGTCCAGAATAGCGCCTTGATCGGGAATGGCTCCGATTTCCGCCAGGGCTTGCAGAAGTACCGCCTGGGTATCCATATCTTCTCGCGAGCAAATATCGACACGCATCTCGGCTTCCCCCTCAGTAGCACCGCCTGTTCCCGCCCATTCGATCGTTGCGTCACTCCCATTCGATCGTTGCCGGCGGTTTGCTGCTGATATCATAGACGACGCGGTTGATCCCTTTCACTTTATTGATGATGTTTGTGGCGACACGGGCCAGGAGATCCTCGGGCAAGCGGGACCAGTCGGCCGTCATGAAGTCATCCGTCTGCACGCAACGCAAGCATATGACATTTTCGTAAGTTCGACCATCCCCCATCACTCCCACCGAGCGGACCGGCAACAGGACCGCAAACGCCTGAGCGGTCCGGCGGTACCAGCCGCTTTTGTGCAACTCTTCCAGGAAGATCGCATCCGCCTTGCGTAAGATGGCCAGCTTCTCCTCGGTAACTTCCCCCAGGCAGCGGACCGCCAATCCCGGTCCGGGAAACGGATGACGCCAGACCACCTCTTCCGGTAACCCTAACTCCATTCCGAGCTTGCGGACTTCATCCTTGAACAGGTCACGCAAAGGTTCGATCAATTCGAATCCCAGCTCCTGGGGCAAGCCCCCGACATTATGATGGAGCTTGATGGTTGCTGCCGGCCCGTCGGCACTGCCTCCACTTTCGATGACATCCGGATACAACGTGCCTTGGGCCAGGAAGCGGGCATGGGGAATCTGCCGAGCTTCCTCACGGAACACTTCGATGAAGAGGTTCCCGATGATTCGGCGCTTCTCCTGTGGGTCCTCTACTCCCTTGAGGGCCGTCAGAAAGCGCGGACCCGCTTCCACAACGTGCAGGTCCGCCCGGAACCAATCTCGAAAGGTATGGCGTACTAGTTCGGTTTCCCCTTCACGCATCAGGCCGGTATCCACATAGATGCAGGCCACCTGAGGACCCACCGCCTTGAGCAGGAGCGCTGCGCAGACACTGGAATCGACGCCACCCGACAAGCCACAGATGACCCGACTTTCGCCAATCTGCTCCCGCAAGCGCAACACCGTGTGTTCCACAAACGCCTGCATTTTCCAACGACCGCTGCAACCACACACATCCCGCAGAAAGTTCGCCAGAATCTGGCCCCCGTGGGGCGTGTGACTCACCTCCGGATGAAATTGCAGCCCAAAGATCGGCAAACGCCGGTGTTTGACGGCTGCCAGCGCACATTCCTCCGTGCTAGCTAAGACTTCAAACTCTCCCGCACTATCCACGACACTATCTCCGTGGCTCATCCAGACGATGGATTCCAGCGGATAACCCTGAAAGAGTGTATTGCGGTCATGGACCGTCAGGGTGGCCCGACCATATTCGCGACTTTTGCCGGCCACGACTTGACCCCCGAAGGCGGCCACCGCCAGTTGCATCCCGTAGCAGATCCCCAGGATGGGAATCCCAGATTCCCACAGACGCGGGTCGCACCGGGGCGCACCGGCCTCGTGGACACTGGCCGGACCTCCCGACAAGATGATCCCGCGCGGGCGGAGTTCCAATATCCGCTCCAGGGGCAGATCATGCCGGACTAGCTGACAAAAAACGTTCTGCTCCCGTACCCGGCGGGCGATCAATTGCGCGAACTGGGAACCAAAATCCAGAATCAGTATCAATTCATCTTTCATATTGGAATGCCCGTCTTCATACCGGAGCGCCTGTCTTGCTTGGACGAACTGTGCGGCTTCCGGGATTGTGTATGACGTCAAGGGTCCCATCATGCTCCTCGAAGCCGGTACCTCCCACGAGGGGTGGTCCTGGGCAGTCTGCCTCAACGAGGGTTGGAGGCACTCTTCTCGGGCAGACTTTTGCCACCGGTGGCGAGTTCCCGAGCCCGACACGTAGCCCTCCAGACGGCGTGTTGTAGAGCACCGCGTAGTCCTGCTTTTTCAAGTATGTGCAAACCTGCGATGGTCGTGCCGCCTGGACTGGCCACGGCATCCTTGATCTGGGCGGGATGGCGTCCGCCCTCCAGAATCAGGCGCGCCGTTCCCAGTACCGTGTGGGCTGCCAGTTCCAAGGCCAACTCTCGCGGTAAGCCGCTCAGCACTCCCCCATCTGCCAGGGCTTCCACAACGAGAGCCACGAACGCCGGCCCGCTGCCACTCAAGCCTGTAACAGCATCCAGTAAGGTTTCGGGCACGCGACACACATAACCCACGGCTCGAAACAACGCTTCCACCTGATCGATTTCCGCAGGGGTCACCTCGGGGCCAGCGCTGATGGCCGAAGCCCCGCAACCGACCAGACAGCCGGTATTCGGCATCACCCGCACGATCCGACCGTGTCCCTCCAACGCTTCCTGCAGGCTCTGCAAACGCACTCCCGCTGCCACCGATATCAGCAGGTGTTCCGGACGCAGCACCGGTCGGATCTCTTGCAAGACTGTGGCCACGTCCGCCGGTTTGACCGCCAGAAGCAATCGCTGACATTGGGTGGTCACCTCGCGGTTGGACCCCGCTATCGTCACTCCCACCCGCTGGGCGAACTGCTCTCGTGCTGATGCCTGAATGTCCCAGGCCCGACTGCCCAATGAATCCAGGCATCCGGCACGCAACCAGGCACTGGCCAACGCCGTCGCCATCTGACCGGTGCCCAGAAAACCTACAGCCCACCGAACCGTTACCATAGCAACACATCCCCCTCCCACATCAGCCGACTCATCCTGGCCCTCCGACTGCTCCCGCGTCTAATCCGGCGCACACCAGTCCCCGGTCAGCAGACCATCCATCGATCGACCGACTCCCACCCTATCCTATTGGTGCCGGAGTGGCCTACTTCCCTGCATGAGAAAGTTGGCCTACTCTCCACGACCTAGGAACTCCGTGGGAAAAGAGGTTCCTTCCCCTGCGTGGGTGAAGTGCGCCTGCTCACTACCTAGGAAGACTAGTATTATACCATGTTCCTCCCGGGCATGACGATCACCATCCCTTTCAGCGGGAAAGTAGGCCGTAATGTTCCTGTTCTGTCGGTACAATGTCATCCTAAAGGGAGAAAGTTGGGCCGGAGGGACCTTGAAGAAGCAATCGCACCTCCGCACCTGTTCGCACCGCACGGGATAGACTTCCTAACCTGGAAATGCGAAAGGGCAAAAGGAACGGGATAGCCTATGGTCCTAAGGTAGAGCTAGTTGTAACGGGGAAGGCTACCCACATCCTTGATCGGGGCATCTTCCATGAATATGAACCTGGATGCTTTGATTTTCATTCCTGCCTTGGTGGGAAGTGTGATCTGTGGAATAATCTTTGTTTGCTTTGTGGCCCATCATTATCTGACCATTCTGGAGAGCACGGCCGCCGGGGGACGGGAAGTGACCTGGATGCCAGAGTCGTTCCTGGAATTTTTCGGGAAGGCCTGGTATCTGGGTTGGCTGATCAGTCTGGGCTTCATACCGGCCTATGGAATCGCATGTCTCCTGACAGCGGATGTCACCATACGCGGGCTTCTTGTGGCCTTGGCTTTGTGGTTCCTGTTTCCTGTCATTCAGTTGTCCTCCTTGTCTGCCTCCTCGCCGTGGTATCCCCTCAGTCTTTCTACACTGGATCGCCTGGCCCGGAAGCCCGCGTTGGTCCTCGGCTTCTATCTGTTGAGTCTTCCCGTGATGGGCTTACTGGTGGCAGGCTGGTACAGTTCTTTTCTGCAATCGGGTTCCTTGGTGGTTGCAGTTGTAGGAGCCTTTTTGCTGGTACTCGGGTTATTTTTGCATGCCCGGTTGCTGGGGCGGCTGGCCGCTGTGCTGTCGTTGGTTCAGCCGCTATTTCCGAGACGCCGCAAGAAAAAGCGTCGTCCTGCAAGGGCAGACCTGGCCAACGTGGCGAAGGCGAGCCTAAGCAAGGCGCCTCCACCTCCACGCCTTGCAGAGTTACCCCCCGTCTATACCCCTCTCGATGGTGCCATCCACGGTTATCCGCTTCAGGAAGAAGGCCCGACTCCTCCAATTGCCTCGGTGCTCTCCCGTCTCGAAACGGAGACTGCGGAGGAAGAAGGTGGCACCTCTGGGGGAATGGTCTCAGCGTCGCGATCAGAACCAGATCAACTCCCCGACTCGTCCCGCACCTCTTCGTCAGACCTGCCACGTCGCCGTAGCCGAATCTCAAAAATTTCCGACTCGGGTGAAGGAACACGCATACCTAAGTCCCATCCGGAACGCTCCCCATCCCTACGCACCGCTCATCCCTTGGATGAAGATGATACCCCTTACCCCGTGCATGCTCCGGAAGTATCCACCCAACAAGTGGCTCCTCCGGAGTTGTTGCGACCCCCTGCGGAAGAAATGCGCTTACGTCGCCGTGATGACACGGCCCCGTCCTCCCAACACTTGTGGGATCCCGATCTGCTCACGTTCCTCAGCCAGGCGCACACCCTCAGGGCGTGGCTCCTTTCCTCCAGCCTCGGAGTGGTACTTGTTTTGATGATCCGGCTGGCCCGTGCCTTTCAACCTGTCGGAGACATATGAGCAAGCTCTCTGGAGAATTTTTATCCACCATCATGACCTCTCACCTGCTTGCGTATCTCGGTCCCGGGATGGTCCGTTGCGTCCCTCAATGACCGGCATCTCTATGACCGGTATCTCTTGCTGTTCCTCGTTGGGAAAATCCCCGTCAGGAGCAGGTCGCCTTCCGCTGGGAAAAAGCCTATCGGAATGGGATCGGTGGTTGACTCGTCGCCGGAAAAGGCTTATAAAACACTACCTGAGCCTTGCAGGAGGGCAGATAGCTCAGTTGGTAGAGCGAGCGACTGAAAATCGCTAGGTCGCCGGTTCGATCCCGGCTCTGCCCACTTGGCAGCCGATTGTACGGTAATCTCCGGGCCAGCCACGCTGCGCATTCTCTCAACGTTGCCTCCCCGTTTTGCACTTTCAGGCAAGCTCCATCCTCTGTAGAACTTTTCCATCCCGAATGGGACTCTGAAGACGACCGGTCCCGACTCCCATTCCATCAGGTTCGACGGAACTGCCGATCCAAGTCCGACCGGCTGATGAGCAAGGTGGTGGGACGGCCGTGAGGACAATGGTGGGACTTTTCGGCCCAACGGCGTAAGCGGAGCAGGGCAGCAATCTCTTCCGGACTGAGGCGATCGCCGGCCTTGATGGCAGCTTTGCACGCCATCGTCGCCAGCAGACCGTAAAGCAGCGTTTCCCGACTGGGAAGCTGCTCGTGGGCCAGCAGATAGTCAAGTACGCCACGAACCACCTCCCGGGGGGACCGGCGTGCCAGCAGGGCCGGGTAGGCTTGGATGAGTACGGTGTTGCCCCCAAACGGTGTGATCTCCAATCCCAAGGTGCGGAGAATCTCAACAACCGATAACAGCGCGGCTGCCTCGGTGGCCGTCAGTTCCATCGGCTCCGGAACCAGAAGGGGCTGCACTTCCAGGGAACCGTGCAAAATCCGCTGACGCAACTGCTCGAAGAGAATGCGCTCATGCAGAGCATGCTGATCGATCACCAACATTCCCTGAGGTGTCTCTTGAACAATGTAGGTATCCTGAATCTGAAGGGCCGGTCCTGTATGCTCCTCTTCCACTTCTGGCCCACCCGGAGCTTCTGAGGAATCTGCTTGTGTCGCAGGAGTCGAGGAGGACACGGGCGGAATCGGGGAGGGACACACAGTTTCCGGAAGCGGAGGGGCAATCGGCGCTGTGCCCCTATCTGGCTCCGCAGTGGGTGGAGTTACGTCGGACAGACACTCGGGTCTGTCCACCGGGAAAAGGGAGGAGGGAAACGAAACGGGCGACTCGGTAGCCGGCACGTCCGCCTCGGCTGGGACTCCGGCAACGGGTACCGTTGAACCCGGCTGAGACTTCAGATCGGTCGAACTTTCCCAAGGCGCCACCGTTTGCATCGCCCGCTCGTAACGCGGTGACACCGCGGGAGCAGATGACCCAGGAACAGATGACCCAGGAACGGAAACGACGGGCGGTTTCTCCGAGGATACGACCGATGAATGCCCCGTGACTTCCTGAGTTGGTGGCGTGGTGTCGGACCAGCGCCAGTCCGGTATCAGTTGGGCCTGGTACAAGCGTCGTTGCAGGGTACTACGGATCAAGGAGTAGATCTGCGAGCTGTCCTGAAAACGGACCTCGGCCTTGGTAGGGTGCACGTTGACATCGACGAGGTGGGGCGGCAGAGTCAGAAAGAGAAAAGCCACCGGATACCGGCCACTCAGGAGCAAGCCGCGGTAGGCTTCCTGCAAGGCGTGAGATACGATACGATCCCGGAACCAACGACCATTGAGGAATAGATACTGCATCCGGGCATGGGCGCGATCGATCCGCGGATCAGCGATATAACCCCACAAGCGGATCGGCCCGGCTCCGGAATCCACTTCATAGAGCGCATCCTGCACTTCCGCACCGAAGAACAAGCCGATTCGCTCGCGAAGATCGGTCGTGACCGGAATATCGTAAACCAGTTTGCCGTTGTGTCGGAGCGTCAGGTGGATGTGGGGGCAGGCCAGGGCCAGGCGGGTGACCACTTCGCAGATATGCCCCAGTTCCGTGGCCACGCTTTTGAGAAATTTTTTACGCACCGGGATGTTGTAGAACAAATGCCGCACTTCCACCCGCGTTCCCACCGCTCCGTTCCATGGGCGGACCTCGGAGAGTTGCCCGCCATGACAGTGGATTTCCGTTCCAACCTCGGCGTGCACCGAGCGGGACTGGAGCAACACTTGGGCCACACTGCCGATCGAAGCCAAGGCCTCCCCACGAAAGCCGAGGGTACGGATCGCAAACAAATCCGTGACGGTTCGTAACTTGCTGGTCGCATGGTTGGCGAAGGCTAAGGGCAAATCCTCGGGGAAGATGCCCGAACCATTATCCACCACCTGAATCGATTCGGTGCCGCCGGCCTCAACCGCTACATCAATGCGACGGGCCCCCGCATCCACCGCATTTTCCAGTAATTCCTTGACCACCGAAGCAGGACGCTCGATCACCTCCCCGGCAGCTATCTTCGTCACTACTTCCGGCGGTAATAGCTCAATACGATCGCCCATACTGATGGCTGCTCCGACCGACCGGCGTCATTCTTCTCATCACTCCAACCATCTGAGGAGCGGAGCCTGGTACTTGCTCATCGCCTCAGGCTCCTTACCCTTTGTCATCGACCCGCTAATCGTTCCAGCCCCCGCCCTTTCCAGCGGCAAACGCTACACAGGAAAGAGGGAGTCATAACTGATCCTCGAGGACGTTCCACGCCCCGAGGTGAGGTTACCCAACCATTCGTGCTTTCCCGCATGACCCTCCGGTTACAGATCAGCAGCGGTGGTCCGTTGCTTCTCGGCGAGTTTCCATTGCTGGAGTTTACGATAGAGGGTCCGTTCGCCGATGCCGAGGAGTCGGGCAGCTTCCTCCCGATTGCCGTGGGTCAACTCCAAGGCTTTGAGAATGTAGTACCGCTCGACTTCGTCCAAGGGTCGGCCGATCAAGGTATCATTGCCACAGAGGGTCGGGGATTTCTGGGCCAATCCGACAGGTCTGAGACCGCAATCCTCGGGCAAATCGTCCAGGGTCAGTTCCCCATCGAGGTCCAGAAGGAGCATATTTTCCAGGAGATTTTTCAGTTCTCGAACATTGCCCGGCCAATCGTGACTCTCGAAGGCTTTCCAGACCGAGGGGGCAACCCTGGGCACCGGTTTGCCGTGACGTTTACTGAGTTCCTTGAGGAAGTGCGCCCCCAGTAGGGGAATATCCTCCTTGCGTTCCCGCAAACTGGGCAGACGAATGATGCCGACCCGTAGGCGAAAATAGAGGTCCCGGCGGAAGCGTCCCGCTTCAACTTCCTGTTGCAAATCCTTGTTGGTGGCGGCAATGATCCGAACATCGACCCGGATGGGAGTATTGGCTCCGATGCGCACCACTTCGCCATTTTCCAGCACTCGCAGCAACTTTGCTTGCAAGGACAGAGGCATATCACCGATCTCGTCCAAGAATAAGGTGCCGGTGTGGGCGTATTCGAAGCGACCTTTGCGGGGGCCTTTAGCACCGGTGAAGGCACCGTCTTCGTGGCCGAACATCTCGTCATCGAGCAGGTTTTCGTTCAAGGCAGCACAATTCATAGCCACAAACGGTTTGCCCCGCCGAGGACTGTTGGCATGCAAGGCCCGGGCCACCAGTTCCTTGCCTGTGCCGTTCTCTCCCAGAATCAACACGGAAGCGGATGTCGGAGCGTAAGCCTTGAGGTATTGCAGCACCTTCTGCATTTTCGGGCTGTTCCCTACCACCCCTTCAAAGCCGAACTTTTCATCCAATTGCCGGCGTAATTCCCGCACGGTGCGAATCCGCTCGGCGGCGTGATCGACCACCGCCCGCAATTCCGCCAGATCGATCGGCTTTTGCAAATAATGTGCCGCGCCCAGTTTCATCGCCTCCACCGCTGTCCGTACATCGCCGAAGCCCGTAATGACGAAAACCTCCGCTTCCGGATGCAGTTGCTTGCAACGCCGCACCACTTCCAAGCCGTCCACCTCGGCCATCTTCAAATCTGTCAACACCACATCGAACGCTGCGCCTTCCAGATAAGCCAGACCCGCCTGACCGCTGCAACAGACGGTACAATCATGTCCCCGACGCTCCAGACTCTCCGCCAAGGTGCTGGCTAGCAATTTGTCGTCATCGATGATCAGGACCCGCAAGGCCTCTTCAGAATTCGACATGTTTCGCTACCTCATGGCTTGAGAACCGGCTAATCCCCCTTTCCACCCCAACATTCCCGGTGACGTAACAACTTGGACCGCCCGAAGCGATGACCTCTCTCCTCTCTGTTCATTCCCTTTAGTGTTTTGTCACGCCCCTTATTGTTTTAGAGAGTGAAGGATGTCGTGAGAGATTCGTCTGGGTCCGAATACACCCGTTCCATCCGCCTGAATGTGTCCCTTCAAGGTGGCAAACGCCCCCACCTCTCTTGGGAAAGGTCTTGGAACTCTGTGAAACAATACTCCCCATGGGTACAAAAAACTATTATCATTATCCAGGGGCTCACACAGACGGAAACGGGCCGCCATGGCGAGAAACGATGCACTACCCCTGTCCATCCCTAGCGATCGGACAGGTTCTGGCTCCCCAGATAGCGCTGCTCCCACGACACAACGAGAAAGGGCGAAGGTAGTCTTCCTCCACTTACTACGAGAACTTGCAAGCGAGCTCGTAGTAACAGCAACAGGTAAGCCTGGGGGCAAGTAGTAGAAGGCAATAACACCCCGGGAAGCTTTCCAGGATGCGACATCTGGAATCAGCAGTCACAAAAGCGTTCGGAGGGTGATCCATGACTCCCTTGGTTCTCTCCCTAGTGCTGTTGTCCCCCGGTCAATCGAGCGATAATCCTCCGGGAAACAATGAGGTGGGGTATTTGCCGCGTGCTGCCGACGGCCGCCCGTTGAACCTGGACTTTGAAACCGGCGATCTACGCGACTGGACCGTCGAAGGGGAGGCATTCCGGGATCAGCCGATTCGGGGCGATACGGTGCGACGTCGTCGGGCAGACATGCGGAGCCGACATCAGGGAGAATACTGGATCGGGGGATATGAGAAGTACGGCGATAAGCCCACGGGTACGCTCACTAGTGTCCCGTTCCGGGTGACCCATCCGTGGGCCAGTTTTCTCATCGGTGGCGGTCCCTGGCCGGAAACATGCGTGGAACTTCTCTGCGGGTCGGAGGTCATCTTCAGAGCTTCCGGTCTGGAAGAAGAAGATATGCGGCGGGTGGTGGTGGACTTGTCCAAGTACCTGGGTCAGGACATTCGCATTCGCCTGGTAGATCGACACAGCGGCCATTGGGGGCATATCAATTTCGACGACTTCCGTTTTCACGACCGAAAGCCGAATTTTCCGGAGCGTCCACAGCATCACCCCCTTCCCCCGCCGGATGTGTATAAGTACGCCGGTCTGAAGCCGGAGGAGGCTGCCAAGGTCATGACAGTACCGCCCGGTTTCCAGGTGACCGTGTTCGCCGCGGAACCGGATGTCCATCAACCCATCGCTTGCTGTCTGGACCATCGGGGGCGGTTATGGGTGATCGAAGCCTACACTTACCCGCGGCGGCATCCGCACCCAGGTCCCGTGATCCCGAGGGAAGCCGGCCAACCGCCCGTGGGGGACAGGATTGTCATTTTCGAGGACACCAACGGCGATGGAAAACACGACAAGCGGACGGTCTTCCTCGAAGGACTGAATCTGGCCAGCGGTCTGGAGGTCGGCTTTGGTGGCGTGTGGGTCGGTGCTGCTCCCTATCTCCTCTTCATTCCGGATAAAGATGGGGACGACAAACCCGACGGACCGCCGCAAATCCTGCTCGACGGCTGGGGTTGGCAAGATACCCACGAAACGCTCAACAGCTTTATCTGGGGACCTGACGGTTGGCTCTACGGTTGCCATGGTGTGTTCACTCATTCCCGCGTGGGCAAACCCGGCACCCCGGACAAGGATCGGATTCCGATCAATGCCGGCATCTGGCGCTACCATCCGACCCGGCACATCTTCGAGGTCGTCGCTCATGGAACCAGCAACCCGTGGGGATTGGATTACAACGCCTGGGGAGACTTTTTCTGCGAAGCCTGCGTCATTCCCCATATGTGGCATATCGTGCTCGGGGGACGCTATCACCGTCAGGCGGGCTCCCACTTCAACCCTTACACCTACGATGACATCAAGACCATCGCTGTGCACCGTCACTATGTAGGTCCCACCCCGCACGGAGGAAACAATCGCTCCGATAGTGCCGGTGGTGGACATGCCCATTGCGGCTTGATGTGCTACCAGGGTGGAGCGTGGCCGAAAGAATACTGGGGCAAGTTGTTCATGGGGAACCTGCACGGCCATCGGCTCAACGTCGATGTGATCAGTCCCAAAGGCAGTGGCTACGTCGCCAATCGCCAACCGGACTTTCTCCTGTCGCATGATCGCTGGTTCATCCCTGTGGCCATCAAAAGCGGCCCGGATGGCAATGCCTATCTGCTCGACTGGTACGACAAGCAAATCTGCCATCGTCCCGAGCCGGAAGTGTGGGACCGCACCAACGGACGGATTTACAAGATCAGCTATCAAGGCACACGTCCGGTAGTGGGCCTGGATCTGTCGCGGTGCAGTGATTTGGAGCTGGTGCAATATCAAGAACACAGTAACGACTGGTATGCCCGCATGGCCCGCCGCCTGCTCCAGGAACGGATCCATCAACGGCGTCTGCAAGCGAGTTCACCCGTTCGTTCCGAAGAGAGCTTGCTAGAGGAGCCTGCTTACCGCCATCTGGTGGGTCTGGCCACCCGACATCCGGAGCCGACCATCCGTTTGCGTGCCTGGTGGACGCTGCATCAGGTACACCCGGAAGGATGCCCCCTTCTTCAGCAGGCAACACAGGACGCCGATCCCCACATACGAGCCTGGGCCATTCTGCTGGCCTGCGAA
>Ga0209017_10000259_pt1 | contig 54615 bp, 38 predicted proteins | sample YNPBryunderm2012_FD_185812 | JGI IMG/M metagenome (GOLD analysis project Ga0209017, IMG submission 185812) | Anoxygenic and chlorotrophic microbial mat microbial communities from Yellowstone National Park, USA - YNP Bryant MS undermat 2012... ... | reverse complement strand
GCCGTTTGGATGCGTCGCAGAAACGCGCCCCCTGGAACCTTAATCCCCCTTAATATACACCTTCCTCGCAGCCAAGTCAACACACGCTACCATGGGAGAGTCCCGGGAGAGGCATCATGCAATTCCTGTTCGACAGTCTGCTCGAGCTGATCACGCAAACTTCCGTCAACCTTCCGCCTGACGTGCGCGCCGCCATGGGCGCCGCCCTGAACCAGGAGGAACCCGAAACCAAAGCCGCCCAGGCCTTCTCCATCATCGCGGGCAACATTGACATGGCCCACGACGACGAAGGCCCCATCTGCCAGGACACCGGCATGCCCACCTTCCTCATCCACACGCCGGTGGGCGTCAACCAGCTCCGGATCGCCGCCGCCGTGCGCGAGGCCGTCGCCGAAGCGACCCGCCGCGGCAAACTGCGACCCAACTCGGTGGACTCGATCACCGGCAAGAACACCGGCGACAATCTGGGGACCGAAACGCCGATCCTGCATTTCGAGCAGTGGGACAAAGACGAAATCGAAGTGCGCCTGATCCTGAAGGGCGGCGGCTGCGAGAACATGAACGCCCAGTACTCGCTGCCCTGCGAGCTCGATCATCTGGGGCGCGCCGACCGCGACCTGGAAGGCGTGCGCAAATGCATTCTCCACGCCGTCTGGAAAGCCCAGGGCTACGGATGCGCGCCCGGCGTGGCCGGCGTGTGCATCGGAAGCGATCGCGCGCACGGCTATACGCTGGCCAAATACCAACTGTTCCGCCCGCTGGACGACGTCAATCCCGATCCGCAACTGGCCGCGCTGGAGGCGCGCATCATGGATGAGGCCAATCGCCTCGGCGTCGGTCCCATGGGCTTCGGCGGGCGCACCACGCTGATCGGATGCAAGATCACAGCGGCCAATCGCCTGCCCGCCAGCTTCTTCGTCTCGGTAGCGTACGAGTGCTGGGCTTACCGGCGACTGGGCGTGCGACTGGACCCGGCCTCAGGCGCCATCCTCGGCTGGCTCTATCGGGATCCTTCCCGCCCCGTGGAACGGATGGCCAAGGAAACCGGCTTCCCGCTGACCGGTCGCGAAATCATCCTGCGCACGCCGCTGACCGAAGAAACCGTGCGAGCGCTGAAGGTCGGCGACGTGGTCCTGATCCACGGCGAGATTTTCACCGGCCGCGACGCCGTGCACGCCTGGCTGATGAAGAACCCGCCGCCGGTGGACTTGAACGGCGCCATCATTTACCACTGCGGCCCGGTCATGCTCAAGGAGGGAGATCGCTGGATCACCAAGGCCGCCGGTCCTACTACGTCCAACCGCGAGGAGCCCTACCAGGGCGAAATCATCCGCCGCTACGGCCTGCGCGGCGTGATCGGCAAGGGCGGCATGGGAGCGCGCACGGCCGCCGCCATGAAAGAATGCGGCGCGGTGTACTTGCACGCCATCGGCGGGGCAGCGCAGTTCTATGCTCGCGCGGTGGAAAAGGTCCTGGGCGTCTACCTGATGGAGTTCGGCATCCCCGAGGCCATGTGGCACCTGCAAGTGAAGGACTTCCTGACCATCGTCACCATGGATGCCCACGGCCACAGCCTGCACGCCGAGCTGGAAGAGCAAAGCGCGCGCGTACTGGCCGCCATGAGCGGGCAATAAGCCCTGAGGAGGTGTGGGACTGGAGCGGCATACGTCCCCGGCGTGCGACGTTGCCGGATGCCCGCAGCAATCGCGCTCTGGGCTGTCACCGTCACGAGAACCGGCCGCGGCCCCTCTGTCCGCCGCGGTTCGGCGCCGAAATGCCGGCGCTGCTTTTTGCGCGGCACGCCATTTGTTGCAAACTGGTGGAAAGCAGGGAGAATGATCGTGTCCCGCAGCAAACTCGCGGCGTGCCCGGGCGGGCCGGAAAGCGAGGGAAGAGGCGCCGATGCGGCGTCCTTTTGCGGCAAGGCGGCAGGCCGATCCTAAGGTTGTTCGGCAAGCGGCGGGGCGGATGAGTCTTGCACCAGCGTCCGAGGGCACTGAGTGACACCGGCGCGGTCCGAAAGAGTTTCGCAGTTGCGCCGACTCGTACGGGCTGATCGGGGGTGAACGTTTCCAAACCCCATCGAAGCCGCCGGAGGATGTGCGGCGGGGAGGCGAGCAGTTGACGATGCTTCAGCAACGATTCCGAGAACCCGAGGCCGGAACGATAAACGCTACCAGTACAGCCGAAATCGCATTGCCCCACTGGCACCAGCTCGAGTGGAAGGAGGCGCTGGAACGGCTGCAATCCTCCGAGACCGGTCTCGGTGCGCAGGAAGCCGGCCGCCGTCTGGAGCGCTACGGGGCGAACGAGCTGATCGAAACGAAGCGCAGGTCGGCGTGGGCGATGTTTTTCGATCAGTTCAAGGACTTCATGATCCTCGTGCTGCTGGCGGCCGCGGTGATCGCGGGTTTGATTGGTGAAGCGGCGGATACCATCGCCATCGTGGTCATCGTGGTCCTCAACGCGGTGCTTGGGTTCATCCAGGAGTACCGCGCCGAGAAGGCCATGGCCGCACTGAAGAAGATGGCCGCCCCGATGGCGACCGTCCTTCGGGAGGGTCGGATCGAAACCGTGCCTGCGGCCCAGCTCGTTCCCGGCGACGTGGTGATTTTGGAGGCCGGCAACGTGGTCCCGGCCGACATTCGGCTCATGGAGGCTGTGGACCTTCGCGTGGACGAGGCGGCCCTGACGGGCGAATCCGTGCCCGTGGAAAAACGCACGGCGGCCCTCACGGAAGCGGAACTGCCGATCGGGGATCGCCACAACATGGCGTACAAGGGCACGCTGGTGACTTACGGTCGCGGGCGGGGCGTGGTAGTGGCGACCGGGATGCAGTCCGAACTGGGGCGCATCGCCACCCTGCTTCAAGCGCAGGATGAAGGCAAGACGCCGCTTCAGAAACGCCTGACGGCTTTCGGCAAAAAACTCGCCCTGGCCGTGCTGGGCATATGTGCGGTCGTGCTGGTGACCGGTCTGCTGCGAGGCGAGCCCCCGCTGTTGATGCTGCTGACGGCCATCTCGCTGGCTGTGGCGGCCATACCGGAAGCCCTGCCTGCCGTGATTACGATCTCACTGGCCCTGGGCGCCAAGCAGATGGTCAAGCACCGCGCGCTGATTCGAAAACTGCCGGCGGTCGAGACTCTGGGTTCGGTGACCTATATCTGCTCCGACAAAACCGGAACCTTGACGCTCAACCGTATGAGCGTGGAGACAGTGTACGCCGGCAGCCGGGCGCAAACCCCCAACGAGCTGCCGCGCCCGGAGCAGGAGCAAACCCAGGCCGGTTCGTCCTCCGAAGCCGGCCCCGCCGCCCTGCTTCTCACCGCCATGGCCCTGTGCAACGACGCCCGTGTGGATGCCTCCGGCGCCGTAATCGGCGACCCCACCGAAGCAGCCCTGCTCGAGCTGGCCCGCCAAAAAGGTTACCTTCGCGAGGCACTCGACGAAACATATCCAAGGGTCGCCGAAATCCCCTTCGATTCGGAACGAAAACGGATGACGACCTTCCATCCGTGGGAAGACGGGCGGATCGTTTCCTTCACCAAAGGCGCAGTCGAGGAGATCGTCGAGCGCTCGACAAAGATTCTGGACCGTGAAGGCTGGCAGGAGATCCAGCGAGAGGAGGTGCTCACCACGGCCGAGAGGTTGGCGGCCGAGGGGCTGCGAACGCTCGCCTTCGCCATGCGGGTCTGGGACGCGCTTCCCGGCAGGATTGCGCCGGAGACCGCCGAAGACGATCTGGTGCTGATCGGGATCGTGGGCATGTTGGACCCGCCCCGCCCGGAGGCCGCCCAGGCAGTCGCCATGTGCCGGTCCGCCGGCATCCGTCCCGTGATGATTACCGGAGATCACCCACTGACCGCGGCCGTGATCGCCCGCCGCGTGGACATCCTCCGCGGCCAGGACGAGATCATCATGACCGGGCGGGAACTGGCGCAGCTGTCGTTGCCGGAATTCGAAGAGCGGGTCGAACAGGTGCGCGTCTACGCGCGCGTCGCACCTGAGCAGAAGCTCAAGATCGTCCAGGCCCTCCAGGACAAAGGACATTTCGTGGCCATGACCGGCGATGGGGTCAACGACGGACCGGCCTTGAAACGCGCCGATATCGGAGTGGCCATGGGCATCACCGGAACCGACGTGGCCAAAGAAGCCGCCGACATGATCCTCCTCGACGACAACTTCGCCACCATCGTCAACGCCGTCAAGGAAGGCCGGCGCATCTTCGACAACATCCGCAAGTTCATCAAGTACACGATGACCAGTAACTCGGGCGAGATCGCGACGATCTTTTTTGCGCCCTTCCTGGGCCTGCCCATTCCCCTGCTGCCGATTCACATTTTGTGGATCAACCTGGTCACGGACGGCATTCCCGGTCTGGCCCTGGCCGCTGAGCACGCCGAGCGAGACGTCATGCGCCGCCCTCCGCGGCATCCGCAGGAAAGCATCTTCGCGCACGGCCTGGGAGCGCACATCATCTGGGTCGGACTGTTGATGGGCGCCGTATCCCTTCTGACGCAGGCGCTGTATATAGACCAAAGCCAGGCCCACTGGCAGACCATGGTCTTCACCGTTCTCTGCCTGAGTCAGATGGGCCACGTACTGGCCATTCGGTCCGAGCGGGATTCTTTCTTCCGGCAAAGGGCCAACAAACCGCTGCTGGGCGCGGTCCTGCTGACCTTCGTCTTGCAGATGGCGACCATTTACGTGCCCTTCTTCAACCCCATTTTCAAGACCGCCCCGCTGACTCTCCGTGAGCTGGGCGCCGCGCTTCTGCTTTCGACCGTCGTATTCTTTGCCGTGGAGGTGGAGAAGGCGGTCAAACGCCTGCGCGGGGGGCGGCGGCTTTCCGGGTCCGTCGAGGAGTGATCGCGGCGGCTCGAATCACGGCCAGGTCGGCTCGAGCATCAATCCCGCGCCGCGACTACGGATCTCGGAGGCAGCTTCAAAAACCGGGGGGCAAACTGCGCCGTCTGCGTGAGAGCGCGGTCGCCATCCTCGTGCGAGGGCTCGATCTCGCTGCCCTCGTGCCACTCGTTCCAGCTCGTGATCAACACCCAGTCGGGGCCGGCCGCGATGGCCTCCTCCCAAAGGATCCGGTACGTCTCGCCGTTGTGTCGCGGAGTGATGGGACGCGGCTCCGGCCGACCCAGCTTGTGGTCATCATAGCCGGGGATCACGGTAACTGCCGCGATCTTGTCTCCCGCCGTTTTGACCGCCATCGGGTAATATTCTTTGGCCCAGGCGCGCAGTTGCTCCGGCGTCATTCCCCTGGTGCGTCCGGTCACGTTGTAAGTGTGAATGCCGTCGAAAATCTGCGCGGCTTCCGGGGAAATCCGGTCGCCGATAAAAACAGCTCCGCCGGGATACTTACTGTTTACCTCGGCGATAACCCGTTTCCAGCCGTCCAGCTTGATCTCGTTGAGGGCGCGCCCGTAAATGAAGAAAACCGGCTTTCCCTCAGAAGTGAGCCAGGCTTCGTGCTTGCCGTACCTGTTCAGCAGGTAAAGCAGGTCGTTGACGGCTCCTTCCGGTTTGGGATCGCCTCGCGGCGGCACGGTCTCGTAGTAAATGGTGATCTTCATGCCGTGCTTGCGGGCGGTGTCGAGCATGAGCGGCATGCCCTGGTCGTGAAAGTCGCCCTGCCGCCACCACGAGACGATAAATCCGGTGAGTCCGGCTTGCCTGGCCCAGCGGAAATGCTGGTCTACGACCTCGGGGTCATGGCTGTCATAGGCGCCGAGGACGGGCCAGTTGGTCGAATTGGCGATCGTCTTTTTGGCTTCGTCCACCTTTTCCCAATGGACCCATTTGCCGCTCACCTGCGGGTTGCCGTACCAGCCGTAGTAAAAGGCGAGGACATGCCTGGGAATTTGCGCCGGGGCGGCCCAGGACAGCGCGGCAAACAAGGATGCAGCAATCAGACGACGAAGCGACATAACTTCCCTGCCTCCACGTTCCACTCGTCCCCTACAGCGTACTCGAAACGAAACGCGCCTGCGGCGGGACTCAAAAGGCCAGCCGCAGACCGAACTGAATGTTGCGCTCGCCGCCGGCGGACAGGATCCTGCCGAAGTCCACGCTGGTCACGGAACTCGTGGGCGCCCCGAATTGCGGCGTGTTGAAAGCGTTGAAGAATTCGGCGCGGAATTGGAGGCTCACGCGTTCGCCGATTCGCTGGATGCGGCTGAGCGACATATCGAACGTCTTGATGCCCGGCGTGCGAACGTCCGGCTCGGTCCGCGAACCGGTCGGGAAAGTGTAGAGCGCCGGCGTAGCGAACGCCGCGGTGTCGAACCAGCGATTGAGGGTCCGCCGATCGGCAGGCAGATATCCCGACCGCAAGCGATCGGCATAACCGCCAACTCCGGGCAACCGGGTGTTGCTGGGAGCGGTGATGGGCACGGGCATGCCGGCGCCGAAGGTGGTGATCCCGCTGATCTGCCAGTTGCCCACGACTGCGGCCAGCGGGCCGTGTTGCAACCAGCGCTTGCCGCGGCCCCAAGGCAACTCGTAAATGTAACTGACCGCGAAGTAGTGGGGGCGGTCGAAGTCGGCGATCGAGCGCGAGGCGCGCAAATTGTTGGGATCCACCAGCGAAGTGCGCCCCGAAAAGCGCTCCTGCACGTTGTCAATCAGCTTGCCGACGGTGTAGGAGGCGTGCAACGTGAGGCTGCGGGTGGCTCGCTTTTCCAGCCGGAGAGCGAAGGCGTGATAGACGGAATCGCCTACCGCGTCACGGAAGCGGCTCACGCCGGTGTAGTGATTGAACGGCTGGAGCAATTGCGACAGGCGCACTTTCTGCGCGCTGAGGGTCCCTGTGGGAATGATCCCGTACCAGGGATTGTCCACCAGCTCGTCGAGTCTCGGGCCCAGGGAAAGGTATTGGGTCGAGACCGCCGTGCGGGAACGGTTCACCCACAGGCGCAGTCCGCGGCTGCCGATCCAGGCGGCTTCGAGCAGCGTGTCCGAAGCGAGCATGCGCTGAATGTTGACGTTCCACTGGTACATCACAGGGGTGACCCACTCCCGGAACGCGGTGCCGACGCCGGCGCCAACGCCCGTGGTGGGCGGCTGGATCAACCCCGTTTTGAAAGGATCGGCCAGCGAGGCGCCCTCCGGCGGGGTGTTGGGCGCCGCGGGCGGCGGTCCCAGATAGACGGGGGTTTGCGCCATGAAGCCGGACCCCAAGTCACTGACGCCGGCCCCGATGCCGCCCGAACCCGGCGTGTAGAACACACCCCCGCCCGCGCGCAACACCGTTCTCTCGTGGAACCGCCACGCCAGCCCGAAACGCGGAGCGAAGTTGTTCCTGTCCGGATCGGTTTGTTCGCGCGGGTTGCCGTCCCGGCCGGCGAAGCGGAGGGTCCCCTTGGCCTTGGTCAGCGGCTCGGGATAATCGGGGTCGAACCACGCGAGCTGGTTGAAGCGATCGGTCCAGGGCGTCTGGTACTCCCAGCGCAAACCGAGATTCAGCGTCAACGAAGGCAGAAGCTTCCAGTCATCCTGCACGTACCAGGCGGTGTACTTCTGGGAGCAAGCCAGGGAGGGGTCCAAGGAGAACTGGCCGCCGGTCGGCGCGCCCAAAACCAAGGTGGCGACGCCGAAACCCGCCGTGGCGCTGGCCGAGGCCGGATTGGGTCCCTGCGTGAAGGCGCGCCCGAAGGAATAGAGGCCGCTGGGTCGCTCCGCCCGGGTGACGTTGAAAGCGTGGAAAGTCCGGACGAAGCCGGCTTTCAGCGAATGTGCGCTGCGGATCCAGGTCAGGTGAGCCTGGCCCTCGATCGGGTACTCCGAATCGGTGAAGTAGGAGGCGCGGTTGGGGCCCAGCGCAACCACATCACTGGGCTCGATGCGCGGGAACATGAGCTGCCGAGCCTGGGCCTTCAGGTATTGCGGCAAGCCCAGTTGCGTGAAATCGAAGCCGGCGCTGCGAGGCCTGGTGCGAATGAGGCTCTACGCCGCGCTGATGCGGAACTCGCCGAGCAGGTTGGGCCGGAACGTAACGGTATCGCTGAGGACAGTCGTGTGGCGCTCGTCGGCGATCCAGCCTTGCTCGCCGTTGGTCCCCTCGCCCGGGAAGGCGATGTTCACGCCGGGCGTATCCCGCTCGCGGTTCTGCCGTCCGTGGGTGAAAAACAGGCGGTGGCGTGAGCCGATCACATGGTCCAGGCGGCCGAAAACGCGCCAGAGATCGTCCTTGCGCGTGTTGTTCATCGCGAAGTTCTGGGTGCGCGTGGGCCGGTTGGGCAGAGGATAGTACTCCAGAATCTTCAACCCGGCGGGATCGAACCGGGCCGCAGGTATCCGGTTGCCGGGGAATTGGTCGCGAATGTAGCTGCCCGGGCGAGCAGGATCCGGACGAGTGCTCAGGGGGTCGTAGACCCGGATCACGTTGCCGGAGGCATCCAGCGTGCCCGAGAAATCCCCCCTCCGCTCGGCGACGGTCGGCACCGTGACATTGATGTTGTCGGGTGTGCGCTGGGGCGTGGCCTCCCAGTTGAAAAAGAAGAAAGTCCGGTCACGCCCTTGGTAAATCGAGGGCAGCATCACCGGTCCCCCGACCGTGAAGCCGAACTCGTTGCGACGCAGCGGACTTTTCGGCAGACCCTGCCGGTTGCTGGTCCAACTGTTGGCGTTCAGCTTGTCGTTGCGCAGGAACTCATACAGGCTGCCGTGAAGCTCGTTGGTCCCCGAGCGGGTGGCCGCGGTGAGCACGCCGCCGCCGGAGCGTCCGTACTCACTGGAGAAACTGTTGGTAATGACCTTGAACTCCTGCACGGACTCGAGCGGCGGGGTGAAGGTGATGTCCTGCGTCGTGCTGTTGCGCGTCTCCGCGCCATCCAGCAAGATCTCGTTGGTGTTGGACCGCCCGCCGCTGACGATGGGACCGGAGCCCGCCCCGCCCTTGGGCAGCACGCCGGGAGAAAGCAGCAGAAGCGAGTAGGGGTTGCGGCCCAGCAAGGGCAGCTCGAGGATCTGTTCGCTGCCGATGACCGCCCCCACTGCCGCCGTCTCTTGCTGGAGCATCACGGGCGTGGCGGACACCGTGACCTCAGCCTGGACCGTGCCCACCTCGAGCTGGAAGTCCACCGTCGCCGTCAGGCCGACTCTGAGGATGACGCCGGACACGCGATTCTTCTTGAACCCGTTCGCCTCAGCCGTCACGTCGTAACGGCCGGGGTGCAGGTAAGGAATGCGATACAAGCCTTCCTGATTGCTCAGCGTGGATACCTCCACGCCGGTTTCTGCGTTGCGGGCCACGATGCGAACGTTGGGGACCACAGCACCCGTGGGGTCCGTGACCCTCCCCGTAATCGTGGCCTGCTCGAGCTGGGCGAAGGCAATACCCAGCACAGCCAGCAACCCGACAAATACCTTTTGCATGACCGACCCCTTTCCCATAGCCTGCGGCGCTTGCGTTGCGGCGCACCGCCCCGATGGTAACACGCGGCGCGGAAAGCCGGAGAGGCGCGAAAGCATGCCCGCCGGGCATCGCCGACGTCGAAAATATCCCTGCACGGCCGGCGTCTTCGCATGCCCGCTCCTGCGCTCAGGTCGCTCCCGTCGCGAGCCGGCACGTCACTTTCGCGCGGGCTCAACGGGCGTTTCTTGGAGGTGCGCCGAGAGGTTCATGGAGCAGAACTTCGGCCCGCACATCGAGCAGTAGTGGGCTTCCCGGAACGCCTCGCCCGGCAAGGTCTCGTCGTGCATCGCCCGGGCCGTCTCCGGATCCAGCGCCAGCTCGAACTGCCGGTTCCAGTCGAAGCGGTAACGCGCCCGCGACATTTCGTCGTCGCGATCGCGCGCGCCCGGGCGATGGCGCGCAATGTCGGCGGCGTGGGCTGCGATCTTGTAAGCGATGATGCCCTGCTTGACGTCTTCCACCGTGGGCAATCCCAGATGCTCTTTGGGCGTGACATAGCAAAGCATGGAGGCGCCGTACCAGCCGATCATGGCGGCCCCGATGGCCGAAGTGATGTGATCGTAGCCGGGCGCCACATCGGTGACCAGCGGGCCCAGCGTGTAAAAAGGCGCTTCGCCGCACCATTCCTGCTGCTTCCGCACCTGAAGCTCGATCTGATCCATCGGGATGTGCCCGGGCCCTTCGACCATCACTTGCACATCGTATTCCCACGCCTTGCGCGTCAGCTCGCCCAGCGTCTTGAGCTCGGCGAACTGGGCTTCGTCGCTGGCGTCGGCCAGGCAGCCGGGACGCAGGCCGTCGCCGAGCGAAAAACTCACGTCGTATTTCTGGAAGATCTTGCAGATGTCCTCGAAGCGTTCGTAGAGGAAATTCTGCCTGTGATTGCGCACCATCCACAAGGCCATGATGGCGCCGCCGCGGCTGACAATGCCGGTGATGCGGCGCGTGGTCAGCGGGATGGACTCCACCAGCACGCCGGCGTGAATGGTCATGAAATCCACGCCCTGCTCGGCCTGCTCTTCGATGACCTCGAGCACCAGCTCAGGCGTCAAATCCTCGATGCGCCGGACGCGCGCCACCGCCTCGTAGAGCGGCACCGTCCCTACCGGTACGGGTGAGTTGCGGATAATGGCCTCACGGATGCGCGGAATGTCGCCTCCCGTGGAAAGGTCCATGACGGTGTCGGCGCCGTAACGGATGGCCACGCGCAGCTTCTCGAGTTCCTGCTCGATGTCGGAAACCACAGAGGAGTTGCCGATGTTGGCGTTGATCTTGCAACGGGTGGCAATGCCGATGCCCATCGGCTCGAGGTTGGCGTGCCGGATGTTGGCGGGAATAATCAGCCGGCCTCGCGCCACCTCGTCGCGCACCAGCTCCGGGGACAGATTCTCGCGGCGCGCCACGTACTCCATTTCCTCGGTGACAATGCCGCGGCGCGCATAATGCATCTGCGTGCGCACCGGATCATTCAGCCGACGGGCTACCCACTCGCTTCGCATGGACAATCTCCGGATTTTTGAGGAGCAAACTCCGACGCCGGCCTCAGGGCCGCGCCCCTCTCCACTACTTTGCAGTCTACAACGACCGGGCCTGTCCCCGGCGATATACTCATGAAGTATGCGAATCGCGGCGGGGGTGTTGGTTTTCGTCATGGCGCCGGCTTGCTGGCCGGCCGGCGATCGGGCCGAACACCGCAAACGCCGGGCGGAACTGGCCAAGGCCGTCGCCGATGGCGTGGTCGTTCTTTTCGCACGCGGCGGAGGCGAAGTGCGGGGCCGATATTTTCAGGAGCCGAATTTCGCTTACCTGACGGGCTGGCGGCGGCCGGGCGCAGCCCTGCTGCTGGCGCCCGACCGCGAGATCCTGTTCCTTCCCCTGCGCGACGAGCGCACGGAAACCTACGACGGCCCGATGCTGGCGGCCGAGGATCCCAAAGCGCGCGAGATCACCGGTTTCGAGCAGGTCATGCCGGTGACGCATCTCGAGCGCGAGCTGCGCCTGGCTCTGGAACGTCACGCCAGGATCTATACGATCACGTCGCGCCCGGAAGCCGAAAGGCTCCGCGCGCTGGCGCCGCTCAGGCAAATCAGCGATGTCCGTCCCGCGGTGGCTCGCCTGCGGGCGCGCAAGTCACCTGAAGAGCTGGCTCGCATCCGCCGCAGCATCGAAGTGACGATCGCCGCGCACCGCGCGGCTTGGAAGCGGCTCCAGCCCGGCGTCTACGAGTACCAGGTCGCGGCCACGCTGGTGGGAACCTTTCTGGAACATGGCTGCGAGGACGCCGCTTACCCGCCCATCGTCGCATCCGGCGCCAATGCTCTCATCCTGCACTACCAGGACAACGCGCGGCGCATGGAGGCCGGCGAGCTGCTTCTGGTGGACGCGGGCGCGACCTGCAACGGCTACGCAGCGGATCTCACGCGGACGGCGCCCGTGAGCGGACGCTTCACGCCGCGGCAGCGCGAGCTGTACGAGGTCGTGCTGGGCGCGTTGAAGGCCGTGATCGCGGCCATCCGTCCGGGCGTGGTGCTGGGGAGCCGCACCGACAACGTGGGCCTGCAAAAGATCGCGCGTGATTACCTGGACGCCCACGGCAAGGACGCGCAAGGCCGCCCCCTGGGAGCGCGGCTGGTGCACGGCATCGGGCACCGTGTGGGTCTGGATGTCCACGACGTCCACCAGGAAACCCTGAACCTGCCGCTGGAAGCCGGCGACGTAGTGGCCATCGAGCCGGGGGTGTATCTGAAGGAAGAAGGGATCGGCATTCGCATCGAAGACATGGTGCTGGTAACGGAGCAGGGCGCGGTCCTGCTGAGCGAGGCGCTGCCGCGCGAGGTCGCCGACATCGAACGGGAGCTGGGCGGCGTCCGCAGCGCCGGCAAACCGTGAGGGTGGCGATCGTGCGAGGGCGCACGCACGCGCTGGGATACATCGCCGTGCTGGCGTTGGCCCTCGCGCTGGCGTTGGCCGGTGGATGGCTGGGCGCCCAGATAGACAACTACGCCTACGACTGGATGTTCCGCCGGCGCCTGCCGTCTCCGCGCCCGGCCGAATCCGCGCTGCTTCTGGTGGATGAGAACACGCTCAGCCGCATGGGCGGGATGCGGCGGCTGCGCGAAATCCTGGCGGCCGGTCTGGAGCGAATCGCGACCGCGGCGCCGCGGGCGGTCGCGCTCGACGTTACGCTGGCGGATGCGAGCGATCCGGAAACGGACGCGCGCCTGGAGCAGGCCATGCGCCGCGTGCCCAAGCTCGTGCTGGCCTGCGAGCTGGTGGACGACGGGCGACGGTGGGAGGATCCCCACCCGCGCTTTCGCCGGCACGCTGCCGCCTTGGGCCACGTTCATGCCGATCCTGATCCGCTGGACAACGTCACGCGTCGCATCCCGCTGGCCAAAGCCTCCGGCCGCGAGCGACGCTGGGCGCTGGCGCTGGAATTGTTCCGGCTGGCCCGCGGCGGCGCCACGGTGACCGAAACCCCGGACGATCTGGAAGTGGCCGGCGTCACCATCCCCACGGGCCGCGATCCCTTGCGTCCCCTGCGTATCCGCTACCTGCCGCCTGGCGGACAAGGCGTCTCCTCCATCCCCCGCGCAACCATCCTGGAGCTCGTGGAGCGTCCCGAGCGGGCCGCGGTGTTTCGCGACAAGGCCGTGTTCGTCGGCGTCAGCGCGCAGTCCGCGGCGCGCGATCGCTTGATGACGCCCTTCTCCTACGGGCGCACCATGCAAGGCATCGAGATTCACGCCAACGCTTTCGAGACGCTGGCGCGCGGCGAATTCCTGCGCGATGCTCCGCACAGCGCGAGCCTGGCCTTCGCCCTGATTCTTGCCTGCGCCGCCGGCCTGGCGTTCTGGTTTCTGGCCGGCTGGCCGGCTTATACGACCGGGGCAGCCATCATCTTCGCGGCGCACGCCCTGCCGGTCTGGCTGTTCGGGCGCGACGTGGTGATGCCGTACTTCGCGCCCGTGCTGGCGGCCTGGCTCTCGGTGGGAGGCGCCGCGGCGTGGCAGTATTTTGCGGTGCGTCGCCGCTGGCGCCAGGCGGAAGCCGACAAGACCCGTTACCAGCAGGCCATGCACTTCGTGACCCACGAAATGCGCACGCCGTTGACCGCCATCCAGGGCTCCAGCGAATTGATGGCCCGCTACAACCTCAGCGAGGAAAAAAGGCGCCAGATCGCCGAACTGATCCACTCGGAATCGCGCCGCATGGCGCGCATGATCGAAACCTTCCTGAGCGTGGAGCGGCTCTCATCCGGGCAGATGGAACTGCGTCGCGAGCCTTTCGAAGCCGACGAACTGGTGGCGGCGTGCGTGGCGCGCGTGCGTCCCCTGGCCGAACGCAAGAACATCCGCGTCGAAGTCGAGCCGATCGAAGACGGCGCCCTGGAAGGCGATCGCGAACTGATGGAGTACGCCGTCTACAACCTGCTCACCAACGCCGTCAAGTACTCGCCGCCCCAGACCCAGGTGACCGTGAGCGGCAGACGGCAGGGATCCCGGGTGTGCATCGCCGTGCGCGATCAGGGCTACGGCATGGATCGCGAGGAGCTGCGCCAGATCTTCACCAGGTTCTACCGCACGCGCCGCGCCGAGGCCTCGGGCGAGAAAGGGACCGGCATCGGCCTCTCGATCGTGCGCGAGATCGTCACCCAGCATGGCGGCTCGATCGAGGTGGAGAGCGAACCGGGCAAGGGATCCTGTTTTACAGTGGTATTGCCGGCCCGCGCCGCCAACCGGGCGGCCGTGAACTGAGGCCGGCAGCGAAGCAGCAAAGCCGGTATGGGCAACGCAGTACGCTTGCTGGTGGTCGAGGACGACAGCGCCGTCCGAACCACGCTGGTGACGTTTCTGGAACTGGAAGGCTACCACGTGGATGCCGTGGCTTCCTCGCGCGAGGCGCTGGAGCGTCTGAGCCGGCAATCCTACCCCATCATCATCTCGGACATCTACCTGGACGATCGCACGGGGCTCGACGTGCTGGACGAGGCGCGACGGCGCGATCCCTCCTGCGCCGTGATCCTGATGACGGCCCGTGGCACCATCGAGACCGTGATGGCCGCCACGCGCGGCGGCGCCTTCGATTACATCGCCAAGCCCTTCGAACTTGACCAGATGTTGCAGGCCATCAAGCGGGCCGAGCAGGCTCTCACGGCATCGGAGGCCGAGGAGGAGGAAGCCGACGAGTTGCCCGAAACGGAACTGGTCGGCAGCTCGCCCGCCATGGTCGAGGTCTACAAGATCGTCTCCCGTGTGGCGCCCACGGATGCCACCGTTCTGGTGGAGGGCGAGACAGGCACCGGCAAGGAGCTGGTAGCGCGCATGATCCACGCCCAGAGTCCCCGGGCTGCCCAGCCGTTCGTGGCCGTGGACTGCGCCGGCATCCCCGCCAGCCTGCTGGAAAGCGAGCTGTTCGGGGCCGTCCGCGGCGCGTACACGGGGGCGGATCGCGATCGCACAGGCGTGTTCGAAGCAGCGCACCGCGGCACGGTCTTCCTGGATGAGATCGGGGACATTGACCTCGGTTTTCAGCTCAAGCTCCTCCGGTTCTTGCAAGAGCGCGAGATCCGGCCGGTCGGGGCGTCCCGACCCAAACCCGTGGACGTGCGCGTCATCGCGGCCACGAACCGGGACCTGCAAAAGCAGGTGGAAGAAGGAAAGTTCCGGCAGGATCTCTGGTTTCGCCTCAACGTGGTCCGCATCGTCATGCCGCCTCTGCGCCAGCGCCGTGGCGACGTCCCCCTGTTGGCCCACCACTTCCTGAAAAAGTACAACCAGCGCTACGGGTTGGAGGCGCGCCTGCTGCCGGATGGCGTCCGCGCCTTGGAGGACTATACCTGGCCGGGCAACGTCCGCCAGCTCCAGCACATCATCGAGAGGCTGGTCATCCTGGCGCCCGGGGGGCGCATTGGCGGGGATGCCGTGCGGGAGGCGATCCAGGCCACCGCGCCGCGGGAGCGTCCCGACGAGACGCTGGCCGCCGCCGAAGAGGAGCAAATCCGACGGGTCCTCCAAGCCACCGGCGGCAACAAGAGCCGGGCCGCGCGGATCCTGGGGATCGAGCGAAAGACCCTCTACCGCAAGCTGGAACGTATGGGCCTGTGACGGTCGCCACACCGGGCGCCCGCTCACTTTCCGGGTGCTTTTTCCCGCCGTCCGTACTACAATAAAGACGTCCTCATAACCGGTCTCATGCGACGCTCCGAGCGTCAGGAGGTGAGGCGATGTTTGAAAGCCTTGACGAGCACATCAAGCAGTATGAGGCCGCGGAGACGACGCCCGCCCAGCGACTGCTGAAGTGGGGTCTGGCAGTCCTGGCTACCGTAATCATTCTCGGCGGCTTGTACGCCGCGATCCGTCTGTTGGAGGGTTAGAAGCGCGGCGGCTCACTCAGCCGCAATTTGCTTCATCACGAACTGGACAAGGCCCGCATAGCGGGAGCGGGGATTGTAGGTACGCAATATCGACTCCGGCGTCTTCCCCGCGTAGAGTTTCGAGCTGGCCAGCCTCCAGGCCACCCAATGGATCGCGTGAGGGACCGAAGGGAACTCTTGACGTCCCGAGTCCCACCCGAACAGGTTGTTGCCCCGCGATGTCTTGCCGGCGCCCGTTTCGACAAACGCGATGCTGGGCAGTAGCCTCCAGTCCAAACCGTGCAGATCCGCAGCAAGAATGAATTCTTCGGCGTGCTCGCGGGCCGGGCAGTCGTAGGTCTGGAAAAAGGACAGCAGACGCGTGAGCCGGGGATCGGCTTCGTAGTTCTTGCAGACCCTTTCCGGCAACTCCGACGGCCCGATGGCGGGGGCGGCCGCCAGCAACAGCAAGACCGCCAACATGGCCCTCATTGTCCCCATGAATCCCCAGTGGTTCCGCGCCACGGCGAACCGGGCGCGGGTTTGTCGCCGATTCCTGAAAAAGAATTAACTGTTCAGTCTAACACGGACTGCCCCCCTCGTAGTGGGGAGGGTCGCCACCGGCACCCAGCCCCGGACTGCCCGGGCGGACGGACCTGCGGCGGCCGCATGGTCTTGAAGTACATCCGGTATCCGCCGCGCCGGCGAATCACGTAGGGATCGGTGAGCTGTTCGTCCGGGCGCGCCTGGAGGCGGACGCCCGGTTCCGGCATCCACTCCAGGCCGTCTTCGGACACGAAACTCTGGACGACGCTACCCGTAGGGGTGCGCTGGTCAAAGGCATATCGCCGAAGGCGCCCGTCCGGCGGGAGCACGGGGGCGGTCGTTCCCCACCCCGGCAAAGGCAGGGTCGTGAGGTACTCGAACCGGAAGCCGTCCTCGGATTGTGCGATGATCGTGCGCCCGGCCGCGAAAACAAACAACCACCAGCGCCCCCGGAACCGAAACACATCGGCTTCCACAAGGTCAGGGTACTCGAAGACGGGCCCGATTTCGCGGAAGCGGACGCCGTCCTCGGAAATGGCCAGGTGAATGGCGTGTGGATTCAGGCCTCGCGCCGGATCGCCCGGGTCGTCCGAGGCCAGATAGTAAAGCCGGAACCTGCCTTCTTCGTCCCGCACGATCGAAGGGTCCACCGCCTTCAGGGTACGGAGACCCTCGATCCGGAAGGACGGCTCCGGCCGGAAGATAAAGCTGTCGGTCGAGACCGCGCAGGCGACGGTCTCGGGCTTGCCGGGCTCCCAGGGCGGCTGAACACAATAAAGCAGAACCCTCTCATCGCCGTCGGCGATGGCCGCGGGCACCGAGGCGGCTGCAATTCGCGCCCCCTCTTGCGTGACCCAGTTCAGACCGTCGTCCGAGGCGTAAACGTCAGCGCTTCCGTCCAGGCCCGCCTTCACATGAGCGCGGTACGAACCGTCATCGAGCCGGACCACATTGGGATCCACCCCTTTCAGGTTGGTCGCCACCCGCTTCCATAAACCGTCGTGATCGCGCTGGAGCGCCCCCAACCGCTCCGGCGCGTGGCTGCCATCCACGAAAAGGAGGGTTGGGCGGCCCTCCGGATCGAGGAACAGCTCCGGCGCTGAGGCCCGCTCAGCGAGGATTTCCGGCTGGACCGTCCAGCGCAGGCCATCCTCCGACCTGGCCGGCAGGACGCGGTGGTTCCACGGACCGTCCTGGGCCCGAAGCGAGGCCACGAGCAGGAGTCCCCAGGTGACCACCCGGTGCAGAGGCCGGGATGAGCGGGAATTGCGGAGATCGTCTCCGTGAGTCTCGACTTGCACCGACCTCCCGCGAACCAGTACACGCGCGGGGCGTTGAAGGCCGCGGGAGGCGGCGACCGTCGTGGCCCCGCGATCTCCGGGAAAAACCTGATGCCGGGCGCCCGTTTGCCCTAGCGCACTCATGCGCCGCCGCGCACGCCCGATTCAAGATCTGAGAAGGCATTCGAGCGCCACGGTCATGGATACCGAGACCATCCAGGCGATCCTGTGGATCGTGCTCCCGGGCTTTGTCGCCGTCGGCTCGGCCCTGCTGGCCACCCTTGTCACGCAAGCCCGCATGGAGGTCAGCCTGGCCAAAGAGCGAGCGGCGACGGCCGAGGCCCGCGCCCTCGTGCTCGCCCAGAACCAGCAAATCGAAGAGCGGGTGCGGGCGGCCGAGGAAACGGCGCGGCGCCAGGCCCTGCAAGAATTGCTCAGCGATCTCCGTATCGAGGAGCGGCGCTACCTGCGCGAGAGCAAATCGCTGTTCGTAACGCGCAAGTGCCTGGTCGTGCAGGAACGCCTCTTCTTGCGCAATCTGCCGCTCACCGACTGGATCGAACGCGAGTACTGGCTGGAGGAAGCGGGCGATTCCGCCGCCCAAACCATCGCCGGCGCAACCCGAAGGCTCCTGCCCGGCCACCCCATCACTTACCCATGATCAGCATCCGAAGGCTCATCGCCAGCAGGAAGATGGCATAGATCCTGCGCACCATCACTTCGGGCAGCGAAATCATGATGCGCGCGCCGAAAAAGGCTCCGGCAAACAGGCCCACCGCCACCAGCGCGGCCCAGCCCAGCCGGATGTGCCCGTTGCGATAATACTCCACCGCCCCCAACAAGCCGACCGGCGGAATCAGCGCCGCCAGGCTGGTGCCGATCGCCTCCAGCGGCCTCGCCTTGAGGATGAACATCAGCGCCGGAACGATGATCAACCCCCCGCCGATCCCGAACATTCCCGCGGCCACGCCCGCCACGAGCCCGATCAACAAAAGCGCAACGTATGGCATAACAGCCGAGTCTAACAAGCGGGATCCATTCTCGCCAATTGTTACAATGGCATTAAGCCGGAAACATCATGCCTGCCGTTCTATCCCTGGCTGAGGAGATCGTGGAGCTCAAGCGCCGGCGCCGCGCCATCCTGCTGGCCCATCACTATCAGGAGCCTGAGATCCAGGAACTGGCGGACGCGGTGGGAGACAGCCTCGAGCTGGCGCGCAAGGCTCGCGAATTCGACGGCGACGTCATCGCCTTCTGCGGCGTGTGGTTCATGGCCGAAACCGCCAAGGTGCTCAACCCTAACCGCATCGTCGTCGTTCCCGATCGTGAAGCGGGCTGCTCGCTGGTGGACTCTTGCCCCGCCGACCAGGTGCGCATGTTCCGCGAGCGCCACCCCGACCACGTCATCGTGGCCTACATCAACACCTCGGTCGAGGTGAAGGCCCTCAGCGATATCCTGTGTACCTCCCGGAACGCAGTGGCGGTCGTCAACGCCGTCCCTCCGGAAAAACCCATCCTGTTCCTGCCCGATGCGAATCTGGGCAACTACGTCAAGCGCCAGACGGGGCGGGAGAACATGAAGATCTGGCAGGGTCTGTGCGTGGTGCACGCCACCTTCACGGCCCGTCGCCTCGCCGCCGCGCGGGCCGAACATCCCGACGCGCTCGTGGCGGCCCATCCCGAGTGCCCCTCCGAGCTGCTCGAGCAGGCGGACTTCATCGGATCCACCTCGGCAATCGTGCAGTGGTGCGCCACCGCTCCCGCGCGCGAGATCATCGTGGTGACCGAGAGCGGCATCCTGCACTCGCTCAAGCGCGTGGCCCCGGACAAGCGCTTCTACTTCATCCCCAACGAAGAGTGCAATTGCAGCGAGTGCCCCTACATGAAGCGCAACACGCTCGAGAAGCTGCGCGACTGCCTGGTCAAGCTCGAGCCGCGGGTGGAAATCCCGGAAGAGCTGCGTGCGCGCGCGCTGGCGCCGCTGGAGCGAATGCTGGCGATTGCCTGAGAGGCGTCAGAAAATCCTTCGCTTCAGCCGTGCCGGATCGAACTTGGCGGTATCGGCGACGGCCATCACCGCCATCACGCCGGCCTGCACCGGATCGGTGACCACGAAATCGGCAGCGTCCGGCACGCTGCCGGCCATGTTCAGGCTGATCACCAACAGCCCTTGCTCGCGGACCTCGCGCACCGCCTTCTCGATTTCGCCTCCCATCAGCGAGCCTGCAAGCACCAGCGCTTTGGCTCGAGGCAGCCGCGCCACCGCTCGCACCGCCGCGGCCAGCGCCTGCTCGCCCACCAGCGGGATGGTGTCCACCGAGATGTGCTCTCCGCGGATGTTGTGCCGGTCGGCTTCCGAGATGGCGCCGATGGCGACCTGGCCCACCTGCGCCCCGCCGCCCATGATGATCACGCGCTTGCCGTAAATCTTCTGGAACGTCTCGGTGAGCGTGACCGAACGGACCACAGGCAAAGCCCCGATCTCGGCCACCAGCGCCTCGGGGGTTTCCGGCAAGTCCACTTCGAAGTAGATCCGCGAACGTTCCGGGACGTTTTCCAGGATTTCGACCAGCGTGATGTCGCCCCGGTGACGCGCGATGGCGCCGGTAAGCTGGTGCAGCACGCCGGGACCCGCCGCGGCCTCGACTAACAGGCCGATGCGTTCGACTGCCATCGCCGCCCTACTCGCACACCCCGTAGTGGCGCAGGATATCCTTCCAGTGGCCCTGGGCTTTGAGCAACAGCTCCGCCACCTCGCGCACGGCGCCCTGGCCGCCGGGCCGCTCCGTGACCCAGTGGGCACAGCGCTTGACCTCGGGCCGGGCGTTGGCCGGAGCAATCGCCAGGCCGACGCGACGCAGGATGACCACGTCGGTGAGGTCGTCGCCGATGTAGGCCACCTCGGAAGGCTCCAGTTGCGCGTCACGCAGGATCTCTTCCAGGATCGGGATCTTCTCGATGTGGCCCTGGTAGACGTAGCTGAAGCGGCACTGGCGGGCGCGTTCTTCGGTGGCCGGGGAGACGCGCCCGCTGATGGCGCCCGTGCGGATGCCTTTCCAGGTCAGCCACTGGAGGGCAATGCCGTCCTGGGAGTCGAAGCCCTTGGTCTCGACCATGTTGCCGCCGGCGTCCGGGACGTTGTACAGCTTGCCGTCGGTGAGCACGCCGTCCACGTCCATGAGCAGCAGCCGGACGCGGGCGGCTCGCTCCAACAAATCGGCAGAAAAATGTTCCGACATCAGCGTTGGATCCGCGCCGAACCGCCGCGAGCGAACGCGCGCACCTGCTCGAGGGTGGCCATCGTCGTATCGCCCGGGAAGGTGGTCAGCAGAGCACCGTGAGCCCAGCCCAGCCGCACCGCCTCCTCCGGCGGCTCGCCCGCCAGCAGGCCGTAGAAAAACCCGGAGGCGAAGCCGTCGCCTCCGCCCACGCGGTCGTAAACGTCCAGCTCGCAGGCAGGCGCCTGGTACGACCGGCCGTTGATCCAGGCCACCGCGCTCCAACTGTGCCGGTTGCTGGAATGCACCTCCCGCAGCGTGGTGGCCACGACTTTCACGTTGGGATAGCGTTGGACCACGGTCTCGATCATGGCCAGGAACGCCTTGGGATCCAGCTTGGACGCCGCGGAGACTTCCGGTCCGGGAATCCCGAGGCCCAGTTGCAGGTCTTCTTCGTTGCCCACCAACACGTCGGCGTGGGCCACGATGCGGCTCATGACCTCCTGCGCCTTCGGCTCGCCGCCCCAGACGCCCCACAGTTTGGCGCGGTAGTTCAGATCGAAGGAGACGACCGCCCCGGCCGCCTTGGCCGCTTGCATGCCCTCGATAATCAGCTCGCCCGTAGTCGCTGAAAGCGACGCGAAAATGCCGCCGCTGTGGAACCACCGGACGCCGCCGGCGAAGATTTCCTTCCAGTCGAAATCGCCGGGCTTGAGCAGCGCCGCGGCCTCGTTGCTGCGGTTGTAGAAGACCACGGGCGGGCGCACGCCGAAGCCGCGATCGCTGTACACGGTGGCCATGTTCGGCCCGTTGACGCCGTTGTGCTTGAAGCGCTTGTAAAAAGCGTGGACGCCCATGGCCCGCACGCGCTCGGCGATCAGATCTCCGATCGGATAATCCGCCAGGGCGGTGACGATCGCCGTGCGCAGCCCGAAGCAATCGGCCAGGTTGGCGGCCACGTTGTACTCGCCTCCCGAGACGTGAATGTCGCAGCGGTGCGCCTTGCGGAACGGAACCACGCCGGGGTCAAGCCGGTGCACCAGCGCTCCCAGCGAAACCAGATCGAACGCCCCTTCCTTGGGAATGTGGAAGCCGATATCCATGCCGTTTGCCTTCCTCCCTGATTACACGGTATAGGCGGTGGATGCCACCGTACCGCCCCGGCCCGTCCAGTTGGTGTGGAAGAACTCGCCGCGCGGCCGGTCCACCCGCTCGTACATGTGCGCGCCGAAATAGTCGCGCTGGGCCTGGAGCAGGTTGGCGGGCAGCCGCTCCGAGCGGTAGCCGTCGTAGAACGCCAGCGCCGTGGCGAAGGCGGGCGCCGGCACGCCGATCTGGACCGCCGAGGAGACCACGCGACGCCAGGAGTCCTGGCAACACTCCATCACGCCGCGGAAGTAATTGTCCAGCAGCAGGTTGCTCAAGTCGGGATTGCGATCGAAAGCCTCCTTGATGCGGCCCAGGAAGACCGAACGGATGATGCAGCCCGCGCGCCAGATCGAGGCGATGCTGCCGTAGTTGAGATTCCAGTTGTACTCTTTGGCCGCCTCGCGCATCAGCATAAAGCCCTGCGCGTAAGAGACGATCTTGGAGGCCAGCAGGGCGCGCCGGATGTCCTCCACCCAGGTGGCGCGATCGCCTTCCAGACGGCCCTTGGGGCCCTTCAGAATCCGGGAGGCTTCCACGCGCTGCTCCTTCATCGCGCTGAGGCAGCGGGAGAAAACCGCCTCAGCGATCAACGTCACCGGCACGCCGAGATCGAGCGAGCTGATGGTGGTCCACTTGCCGGTGCCCTTCTGCCCGGCGGTGTCCAGGATCTTGTCCAAGACGTACTCGCCGTTCTCGTCCCGGTAGGCGAGGATGTCACGCGTGATCTCGATCAGGTAGCTGGACAGCTCGCCCTCGTTCCATTCGGCGAACGCCTTGTGCATCTCTTCGTTCGACATGCCAAGGCCCTCCTTCATGAGCTGGTAGGCCTCGCAAATCAACTGCATGTCGCCGTACTCGATGCCGTTATGGGCCATCTTGACGTAGTGGCCGGCGCCGTCGCTGCCGATCCACTCGCAGCAGGGCGCCCCGTCCGGCGCCTTGGCGGCGATGGCCTGGAAGATGTCTTTGACCAGCGGCCAGGCTTCGGGCGTTCCGCCGGGCATGATGGAAGGGCCATGACGGGCGCCTTCCTCGCCGCCGGAGACGCCGGTTCCAATGTACAGGAACCCCTTGCTGCGCAGGTACTGGGTGCGGCGGATGGTGTCCGGGAAGTGCGAGTTGCCGCCGTCAATGATCAAGTCGCCGGGCTCCAGATGGGGCAGCAGCAGCTCGATGAACTCGTCCACCGGCTTGCCCGCCTTGACCATGAGCATGATCTTGCGCGGTCTTTTCAGCAGTCGCACCGTCTCCTCGATCGAGCGGGCGCCCAGAATGGTGTCGCGGCCCTTGGCTGCGGCGTTCAAAAACTCATCCACTTTGGAAACGGTGCGGTTGTAAGCCACCACCGTAAAGCCGTGGTCGTTCATGTTAAGAATGAGATTCTGGCCCATGACCGCCAGGCCGATCAGTGCAATGTCGCCTTTCGGTTCCATGATGCTCTCTCCTTGCGATACCCCATGCGCCTGAGCGCAGGGAACTGCTTTTGGGGGACAGGCCGAGCGCGCTGCCGGCTACGCTCGCGCCGGGGATGGCTCGTACCAGTGCGACGCCAACTTTTCCTTATATCATAGCCCCGGGTCCGGATTCACACCGGCGCGCCCGGTGCAGAGCACCTGGACGAGTTGCTCGCGCACGACGTCACTCAGCGGCATGGCGCGAATTTTGGCCGCGGTCGTCTCCACATCGTAAGCAGCGGCACGCAGCTCGATCCGCCCATCCTCCCAGACTGCATAACTGGCTTCGACGCGTCCGTGTTTGGGTTGCCCCACACTTCCCGGGTTGACCACCAGGCGGCAGCCAATCTGGCGCACGAAAGGCAGATGCGTGTGGCCGGTGAGCAGAACGTCGGCTTCCACGCGCTCGGCTTCCTCCACCCAGCGATCGGAATCCGGACCGCAGTACGGGTACAGCGGTTGGGAAGGCAGCGCATGGCTGAGGTGGAAACGCACGCCCGCCACCTCTCGCACCGCGGTCAGCGGCAATCCACGCAAGTAAGCCCGGTCCGCCTCGCTCAGCACGGCCAGCGAGTACCGACGCGTCTGTTCGGCCATTGCGCGGAAGGCAGGCGAACACACGGGATCCACGTCGAAACCCACGGCATGGTCGTGATTGCCCCGAACCACGAGCGCAGCCCGCCGGCGGACCAGTTCGATCACCGCGGCCGGATCCGGGCCATAATCCACCAGATCACCGAGCACCCAGAGTTCGTCGCATTCCTCGGCGATGGCCTGCAACGCCTCCAGGTTGGCGTGCAAATCCGACAGAATCAGAATCCGCAAGTTACACCCTCTTTCTGCGCAGCAGGTAATAAAGTACGGGCGTAACCACCGACGAGAGCACCGAGTTCAGCCCGGGCGGGCGCGCGTCCGGCCCGCAGCCTGCCCGAACTGTCCAGCCCCGCTCGCGCGGCGAGCAGCGATGCGTACTCGCGAATCGCATTCAGGGGAATGAAGCCGAACCTACTGCGATCATGCAGCAAAGGACTGTCGAAGAGGAATGCGTTGCCCACACGGCTCCGGGGCAGGAAGTCCGCGCGTGCCTGCCGGAGGCCGTACCGCGCGATCCCCGCCTGACGACGCGCGGCGCCGGCCGAGGAGAGTGCGGCCAAAGCCAGGCGGACGCCGTCCTCCAAAGCAAGCCGCCTGCCGGGTCGAGAAGGGGCGACGCGGAAGGAGCACACCCTGCAAAGCAGTGACAGGGCGAGAAGACGGTTGCCCACAGGCGTCAAGGGCAAAGCGATTCATTCTGCCACGAACGCCGCGCATGGCGCGAGCAGATCGGCAGGAGTCATGCTACAATAAGAACGGCGGTGGAGTTCGCCATTAACCGCCGCGTCCCGCGGCCGATAACTCCTACGGTGGCGGAATCGCTGTAGGAGATCCCTCCCGGCGACCCTCCCGGTGATTCCCCATAACAAAACCTGCTGGAGTTGCAGACTGCGATGATGGCTCCTGCTGACACCGCCCAAGACCTGGCAGGCGCCGCGCGAAGGCTGGAATCCGTCGCCCGCCGGCACGAGCAAGACGCGGTCGCCTCGGCAGCCGCCGAACTGGCCCAGCGCCTGGAGCAGAACCGTTTCCACCTGGTGGTGGTCGGCCAGTTCAAGCGCGGCAAGACCACGTTTCTCAACGCCCTGCTGGGCGAGGCTCTCCTGCCGGTGGCCGTGCTGCCGCTCACCTCGGTGGTCACCGTGCTGCGGTACGGGCGCACGCCACGCGCGGTCGTGCACTTTCAGGACCGCCGTTCCAGCGAAATTTCTCTCGATCGCCTGGCCGAGTACGTGACCGAAGCCGGCAATCCCCGGAACGCCAAACGCGTCGCTTACGTGGAGGTCTTTCATACCAGTCATTACTTGGGCGGCGGCGTAACCTTGATTGACACGCCCGGCGTGGCCAGCGTCTACGAGCACAACACCGAGGCGACCTACGAGTTCTTGCCGCGAATGGATGCGGCGATCTTCATTACCTCGCCCGAGCCCCCGCTGACCTCCGCCGAGATCGAATTCCTGCGCGACCTGGGCAAGCAGGCAGGCCGCATCTTTTTCGTGATGAACAAGGCGGATGCGGTCGAAGCCGGGCACCTGGCCGAGGTGCTGGACTTCGTGCGCCGTTCGCTGCCGCGCGAGCTGCCTGCCGACACCGACGAGATTTTCCCGATCTCGGCGCGGCTGGCCCTCGAGGCAAAACAAAAACGGGATCATTTGTTACTCGAACGCAGCGGGCTGCCCGCCCTCGAGCGCCGCATCGAACAGTTCCTGCGCGAGGAAAAGAACCGGGTATTCCAGACCGCCACGGCGCGTCGCCTGCTGGCGCTGGCGGCCGAGTTACGCATGTTGCTGAAGCTGGAAATCCAGGCCGCGCAAATGCCGCTGGAAGAATTGCAGGCCAACATCAGCGAATTCGACCGCCAGCTCCGCCTGGCCGGGCAGCAGCGGGAGGACAACCGCGTCCTGCTGCGCGCCGGGCTGGCCCGGCTTTCCGCCTCGTTCGAAAACGCCGCTCGCGAATTTGCCGAATCCCGGATTCCTGCGGTCACCGAGAGCGCGCGCCGGCACTTCCAGGCTTCGGCTTCCCTGCCCCGCCGCAAGCTGGCCGCGGAAATGGATCGCTTCATCGCCACCACGGTTCGCCAGTTGTTCGAGCAATGGCGCAGCCAGTTCGAGCGCCAGGCCTTCGAGGAGTTCCGCACCGTGGCGGCTCGTTTCCAGGAATCCACCAACGAGCTGGCGGACCGCGTGCGTCGCACGGCGGGCGAGCTGTTCGGCATCGAGATCGCGTCGCTGGAGCTGGCTGACGAGCTGGCCTGGCTGGAGTCCACCGGCTACTACACGGATACGCTGCTGGACTGGGGCCTGGGCAATGCTCCCTTGCTTCTGCCCGGCCCGCTGTTCCGTCGCTACCTGCTGAACCGCGTCCTCAAGGCGGTCCGCGAAGAACTCGACCGGAACGCCACGCGCGTGGCCTACGACTTCAAGCGTCGCCTGCAAAAGAGCGTGTCCGAGTTCGAAGGCTCGCTGGAGGCCAAGCTGGACGAAGCCGTGCGCGGCATCCGGCAGGCGATGGACGCAGCGTTGCGCAAGCACCAGACCGATTCCACGCGCGTCCGCGAACTGGTGGAAGAACTCTCGCGCGCGATCGAGGAGCTGGATCGCCTGGATGCTGGCCTGCGCGAAACCGCGCCCCCAGGCCTGGCGAGCTGACCGTCCATCTGTGTCACAATCGAGTCCGCAGCCCATGACGCCGGCGCGGCGCAGCCTTCACTTCGTGGTCCTGCTCGGGCTGGTGAGCCTCTTTGCGGACGTCACGTACGAAGGCGCGCGGAGCATCACCGGGCCTTACCTGGCTCTGCTCGGGGCGGGCGCGGCGGCGGTGGGATTCGTCGCAGGGTTCGGCGAGATGGCCGGCTACGCGCTGCGCCTGGCTTCAGGCTGGCTCGCCGATCGTACGCGCCGGTACTGGTGGCTCACCCTCGCGGGCTACGCGGTGAACCTGGCCGCCGTCCCCCTGCTCGCGCTTGCAGGGCGCTGGCAAACGGCAGCCTTGCTGATCGTGCTCGAACGCGCGGGCAAAGCGATGCGCACGCCCGCCCGCGACGCCATGCTTTCGCACGCCGCCGTGAATGTGGGGCGCGGGTGGGCCTTCGGCTTGCATGAGGCGCTGGACCAGGTGGGCGCCGTCGCCGGACCGTTGGCGGTGGCCTGGGCGCTCGCGGCGCGGCGCAGTCATGCGTGGGCCTTTGCGATGCTGGGGATCCCGGCGGCTCTGGCGCTCGGAGTGCTGGCGGCGGCCCGAATCCTCTACCCCAGTCCGCGCGAGCTGGAGCCAAAATCGGAAGCGCTGGAAACACGGGGGCTACCCCGCGTCTTCTGGTTGTACCTGGCGGCAGCGGGACTGCTGGCTGCCGGCTACGCCGACTTCGCTCTGATCGCTTTTCACTTCCAGGCCTCGGCGCTGGTGAGCGCTCCATGGATCGCGATCCTTTACGCGGCCGCCATGGGGCTGGACGGCGCCGCTGCACTGGCGCTGGGCCGCCTCTACGACCGCATCGGATTGCCCTTGCTCGGCGTCACAGCGCTGGTTGCGGCGCCGTTCGCCGCGCTCACCTTTCTGGGTGAACGCCGGCTCGGGCTGGCGGGACTTGCGCTATGGGCCATCGGCATGGGCGCCCAGGAATCGGTGTTGCGCGCTGCGATTGGCGCCCTGGCGCCGCCGCAACGCCGCGCGGCGGCGTACGGGGTTTTTCACGCCGCCTACGGGCTGTGCTGGTTTGCGGGCAGCGCCATCATGGGCCTGCTTTACGGCGTCTCGCGAGCGGCGCTGGCCGGCTTCTCTGCCTCGCTGATCGCAGCCGCAGCAGGCTTGTTCCTGCTGGCGGGACGTCGCGCTCAACGCGCCGGCATCCACCCGTAAGCCCACATCATGATGCGGAACAAATCCGTGTTCGAGAGGAAGCCGCGCACGCGTTCCGCGCCGGGCCCCTGCGCCGCCACCAGCACTTCTTCGCCGGTGTGGCCGCCATCTACGCGGATGTAAGGCCGGTTCTCGGGACCAGCGGAACGGTCTCCGTCGAGCAGGGGCTCTCCCTTGCGGCCGCCCCGCAACCGCAGATCGAACGAGTGATCGGCCGTGAAGATGATCAGCGTGTCCTTGCCCACGCGCGCCGCCGTCCGTCGGATCACGTCATCCATCTGGAGGGCGCGATCCAGCCCACGCTTCAGGTTATCCGTGTGCATGTCCCATTCGACCATCAGGAAGTAGCCCCGGCGATTTCGTTCGAGCAAGCGAATGGTTCCCTCCACGGCCTCCCACGGATCGAAATCCTGCGTGTCGTAAAGCCCGACCACGCGACTTGCATCCGGCGGCAGCGGACCGGGCTTGTCGAGCAACACGTAGCCGCGCTCGCGCAGGGCGGCCGGCGCGTCCAGCCCCAGTTCCTGCGTGCCGCCGAGGACCACCTTGCGACCCGCCCCGATCAACACGTCCACGCCGTCGCCGAAGCGGGGCTTGAGGAACTGGGCGAAAATCTCGCCGGGCTTGCGCCGCTCGTTGGAATGGGCGTAGCAGGCCGCCGGCGTGGCGTCCACCACGGCCATGTTCGTGACGATGCCGGTGGAAAGGCCGCGCTCCTCGGCGTACTCGAGGATGGTCTTCAGCGGCTCGCCATCGCTTTTGCCCCGCACGGCGCGGGCCGACTGCGACAGCACGCCGTTGTGCGTCTTCTCGCCGGTGACGATTGCCGTCATTCCCGCGGCCGAATCGCTCACCCATTCGCTCGCCGTGGATGTGTCCATGAGCGCGATGTGCGGCATGCTGTGGATGAACAGCTTGAGCGGCGCGCCGTGGCCGTAGGCGCTGGCGGCGTTCAGCGTGGGAATGCCGCCGGCGTCACCCAGAAACAAAATCACGTTACGGGCCTTGCGCGGCGCGGCGCCGGCGAGCGACCCGAAAAGCAGCAGTACAGCGACAGACCTTCTGCTCAGAAGCATCTTTCTCTCCCGTGGGCTAGTGACCCCGTGAGCCGGTCGGGGTAAAACCGACTTATATCACAGACGCCCCTGGATCTCACGACCGAGACGCAAGAGCTTCGTGCGGACCCGCGTCCAGCGCGGCCAGGTCGCGCTTCAGCTCAGCCAGTTCGCCGGCTTCTGCTCCGGCTCCCGATTCCAGGCGATCGAACTGCGCGCGGAAGATCTCGGCGCACGAATCGAAATGCGACTCCAGTTCCGCCAGGTTGCGGCGCACCCAGGCTTCGAGCGCGCGCCCGTAGCCTGCCAGCGCCGAGGCCACGGGAGCCTCCAACTGGCCCCGCAACCGGCGCTCGAGAATCCAGCGGGCGGCTCCGCCACCCAGGAGCCTGGCCCAGCGCGCCGGCATTTCGGGGGCGGGAATGGCGCCCGGGTCGAGCCGCGGCAATTCGCGCAAGGATCCCAGCAGCTCGGCCTCGCCGGGAACGTTGCACTGCATGGCGAGAGCCGCCTCCGCCTCCCGCAGCGTGAGTGCGGCATCGCGCGCCAGTTCTTCGAGCAACCGGGTGAGAGCGCGCGCCTGTTCGGCGGCTGCCTGTTGGATGACGGCGGTCACAACTTCCCCCGGCGGCCGGTCGCCGCCTTCCGCCAATGCGGCGGCCGCCCTGCGCAGGACTTCTCGCGTGAGGCCGCGGACGCTGTCGGTCACTCGAAAGCACGCCGTGCGGACCTGCTCGAAGCGTCCGCCGGCCACTCGCAACGCCGTCTCGACCCCCGCGAGCGCCTCGCCGCCCGGCCCGGTGCGCGCTGCATGCTGGGCACGCGCCTGGAGCGCGGCACGGACGCTCTCTTTCAACCTCGCGATCTTCCGCGCCAGCGAGCGGTGCTCGAGTTCCTGCGCGCGCTCGCACAAGGGCACAATTTCACGCTCGAACCAGGCTTCCAGCAGACGGCTGTGCCCGGGCATGACGCTCACCGCGTGAACAGCCAGGTCCAGACCCAATTCGTTGCGAACATGCTCCGCGATGTAGGCCGTCATGCGCTCGCGATCCTCTGGGCTCAACAAGTCCGCCTTGCTGAGCAGGACGTGCACGGGTATGGCGTTTTCGTACAAGGCCTGGATGAGCGCCAGATCCTCGCCGCTGAGCGTGGAGCCGGCGTCCACCAGCACCACGCCCAGATCGCAGCGGGGCAGATACGCCCGCGTTTCCGCGGCGCCCGCGGTCGCCAGCGACCCCAAACCCGGCGTATCCACGAAGACCACGCCGTTGCTGAGCCGGGGCGAAGGCAGTTCCACGACGAGTCTGGTGACGTTCTTGCGATTGCCCGGATTGTGTTCCTCGCTGACGAACTCGCGCAGCCGCTCCGGCGGGAACTCTTCCGGCCCGGCCCCGACAGACCACACCCGGGCGCGCGGCGCCGAACCGTAGACGATGCGGGTGGGGACCGCCGTGATCGGCGTCACGCCCACAGGCAACACGTCCGTGCCGAGCACGGAGTTCAGCAGGGAGGACTTGCCGGAACTCACCCGCCCGAACACGGCAATTTCGAAGCTTCGCGTCTCCAGCCCGTCGAGGATAGCGGCCAGCGCGGGCCGGAATTCCACCAGGCCCCGGCGATGGATGATTCCTTCCAGCCTGCGCACCATTGCCACATCGAGGCCGGCGCGTTCCAGCCGTTCCAAGCGGGCGACCAAATCCTGCGCCGACCCCTGCGCCAGGTACGCATCCAGCCGTCCCACCAGAGTCTGGAGCTCGTCCACCATGCCCTCGAGTTCGGCCACGCGATCCGCGGGCATCGCGCCGTAGCCTTTCATGCGCTTGGCACGGCACTCTTCCAGCGCGATGTCCGCGAATCCCAGCGTGACGCGGATGGAGTGCAACGCCCCCAGTTGCGGTTCGGGAGGCTCGATGCCCAGACTGCGCAGCGCGCGCAACATCTGGGCGCGGAGGCGGGCGATGTAGTCGGAAACGACGCGGGCCTGCACGGGCGTCAGATCGGGCCGATACTTGGGGAAGGCCGATTTCGAGTGCGCGGTCGTCAACACCGACTCGATCTCGGAAAGCAGCTTGTCCACATACTGCAAGCCGGCGAGCAGGTGCCGCTGCTGCGCCTCATTCAGGGCTTGCACGCCATCAGAGTCCATCCGGGACGAGAACCTCGCTCTCAGAAATTCACCCTTGCGAACGCCGCATCGCCGGCGGTCGGACGCCGGCAACCCGGCTCAGGTAGGAGTCATCTTCCCCGGGTGGGGCGGTTAACGGCGAACTCCAACGCCTGCAACCATTGTGGCCGCGCCCGGCGGGGGAGAGCAACACCCGCAGGGCCGCAGCGCCTCAGAAGCGGTAAAGCGGCAAGGCCACCGGGCTCGAGCCGCCTTCGCGAGCGCCCACCGCAGCCGGTTCGGGCTCGCCCACCGGGCGGCAGAACAGCCCGGTGTCGCCCAGGAAGACCTCCAGCTCCGCCGGCTGCGGCAAAGCGCCCTGAATGATCAGTTCCGACAGCGGATCCTCGATGTACTTCTGCAGAGCCCGGCGCAACGGCCGCGCGCCAAAGCTGCGATCCGCGCAGGTCTTCTCCAGGATGTACTTGGCCGCGTCCGGCGCCAGGCGGACCCGGATCTGCCGCGAAGCCAGATTCTGATTGATCTGTCCCACCAGCAGGTCAATGATCTTGAGCAGATCCTCGTCGGTCAGCGGCTGGAAGAGGATGACCTCATCCAGGCGGTTGAGAAACTCGGGGTTGAAGGCCCGCTTGACCTCGGTCATCACCATGTCTTCGACTTTCTGCGGGATCCCGCCGGCGGAGGGCGCTGAGAAGCCCATGCCCGTCCTCTTCTCCAGGAAGCGGGCTCCCAGATTGGAAGTCATGATGATGATGGTGTTCTTGAAGTCCACCGTGTTGCCCAGCCCGTCGGTCAACTGACCGTCCTCGAAGACCTGGAGCAGGATGTTGTAAATGTCCGGGTGCGCCTTCTCGATCTCGTCGAACAGGATCACCGAGTACGGCTGCCGGCGCACGCGCTCGGTCAACTGCCCGCCCTCTTCATAGCCCACGTAACCGGGAGGCGAGCCGATCAGCTTGGAGACCGAGTGTTTCTCCATGAACTCGGACATGTCAAAGCGCACCAGCGCCTTTTCGCTGCCGAACAGGAACTCGGCCAGCGCGCGCGCCACTTCGGTCTTGCCCACGCCCGTGGGACCGAGGAACAGGAACACGCCGGCCGGGCGCTTGGGCGATTTCAAACCGGCGCGCGAGCGGCGGATGGCCCGCGCCACCGCCGAGATGGCCTTGTCCTGGCTGACCACGCGCTTGTGCAGCTCCTGCTCGATGCGCAACAGCTTGGTGACTTCCTCTTCCTTGATGGCGGTCATGGGCACGCCGGTCCAGCGCGCCACCACTTCCTCGATGTCGTCCTTGGTGACGACCGCGGTGGAGGAGTCGTCCAGGTTGTATTTCTCGCGCAACTGGCGCAGGTTCTCGCGCTCGCGCCGCTCCTCGTCCGAGTAAAAGCGCGCCTTTTCGAACTCGTGGTTGGCGATGGCGTTTTCCATTCGCTGCACGATGAACTTGATGCGCTTGTGGACCTCGGCCACTTCCGGCGGCACCGTGGTTTGGCGCAGCTTGACGCGCGCGCCCGCCTCGTCAATCAGGTCAATGGCTTTGTCCGGCAGGTACCGGTCAGGGATGAAGCGGCTGCTGGTGTAAACGGCGGCCTCGATGGCCTCGTCCGTGTAGACCACGGCATGGAACTTCTCGTAGCGTTCCTTGATGCCGAACAGGATCTTGATGGCCTCCTGCTCGGTGGGCGGCGGCACTTTGACCGCCTGGAAGCGCCGTTCCAGCGAACGGTCCTTTTCGATGGACTTGCGAAATTCGGCCGGGGTGGTGGCCCCGATGCACTGGATCTCGCCCCGCGACAGCGCCGGCTTGAGAATGTTGGCCGCGTCGAGCGAGCCCTCGGCCGAGCCGGCCCCGACCAGCGTGTGGAGCTCGTCAATGAAGATGATGGCGTTCTGGCTCTCCATGAGCTCCTTCATGATGGTCTTCAGGCGCTCTTCGAACTGGCCGCGGTACTTGGTGCCGGCCACGATGAGCGAAAGGTCCAGCGCCAGGATGCGCTTGTCCGCCAGAAACGAGGGCACGTCGCCATCCACGATGCGCTGCGCCAGGCCCTCGACGATGGCGGTCTTGCCCACGCCCGGCTCGCCGATCAACACGGGGTTGTTCTTGGTGCGGCGGCAGAGGATCTGCACGACGCGCTCCAGCTCGTTTTCGCGCCCGATGAGAGGGTCGAGCAGCCCGTCGGCGGCGGCCTGCGTCAAATCGCGGCTGAACTCGGTCAGCAGCGAGGTCTCCTTGGGACGGCTGGAGGTCCGCTCGGACGAAGCCCGCGCGATCTCTTCCCGCACGGCCGAGAGCCGCAAGCCGCGCTCGTGCAACAGCTCGGCGGCAAAGCAACGCTCCTCGCGCAGCAGGCCGAGCAACAGGTGCTCGGTGCCGATGTGACGGTGGTTCAGTCGCTCGGCCTCCTCGGCCGCGTACGCCAGCACGCGCTTGCACTCGTGGCTCAGCGGCAGATCCACCGAGGTGGAGACCTTTTCCCGGATCGTGGTGTGAGCTTCGATCTGCTTGCGGATGGAATCCACCGCGGAAGCCGAACGCAGGAAGCGGCTGGCCAGCGCTTTGTCTTCGCGCAACAGACCGAGCAGCAGGTGCTCGGTCTCGATATAGGGGCTGCCGTACTGGCTCGCCTCGTAGCGGGCGAAGAAGATCACCCGCCGGGCCTTCTCGGTGTATCGTTCGAACATAATTGGCTCCGCCCTCTCAATTCCTTGGATGCGATCCGCAGCCCGACGATTCGTGCAGCCCGGACAGCATCCCGCCTTCCAGTTTCAGCACGCGATCGCAGCGTCGCGCGAAGGAAAGGTTGTGCGTTACGTAAACCGAAGTCAGCCCGTGTGCGCGGTGCATCTCGGCCAGCAAGGCGATGATCATTTCGCCCGTCCTGGCGTCCAGGTTACCCGTAGGTTCGTCGGCCAGCAGCACCCGCGGTCCGCCGGCCAGTGCCCGGGCCAGAGCCACCCGCTGCTGTTCTCCGCCCGAAAGCTCGCCGGCCCGATGATGCAGCCTTCGGCCCAACCCGACCTCCTGCAGTCGCGCCTGGGCTACCTGGGCCGCCATCTCCGCGCTCACTCCGCGGACGAGCAGCGGCATCATCACGTTCTCCAGCGCCGTAAACTCCGGCAGCAAATAATGGCTCTGCCAGACAAACCCGATTTCGCGATTGCGGAATTCCGCCAGCTCCGCATCCCCCAGCCTGGTCAATTCCTTTTCTCCGAAGTATATCGTCCCTTTTGTCGGCCTGTCCAGACCGCCCAGCAAATGCAGCAGAGTGGACTTGCCGGCTCCCGATTCGCCCACGATCGCCAGCCTCTCCCCTCGCGCCACCTCCAGTTCCAGGTCGGAAAAGACCACCAGCTCGGCGTCGCCGGACCGGTACCTCTTTTCCAATCCGGTTGCCCGGATCGCCGCCTGGTGGGCTGCCGTCATCGGAGCACACCCCTACTATCTACGCTAGCACGGCTGATTGCTCGAGGATCCCTCGAGCGCAGGGACCGCCTCAGACCAGCTTCCAGCCCACCATGAGGCCCGCCGGGCCGGGAACGAAAAGCCGGCTCACGCGCCGGAATCCGGCCTCCTCGAGCCAGGCGCGGTACTCCGGCTCGCTGTAGGAGGAACCGCCTCGCGTGTTGACCAGCATGTTCAAGGCGAACAGCGCCGCGTGAGGAGGCGCGGTCTTGTCGGCCTCGAGGATGAAGTCCTGAATTACCACGCGCCCGCCCGCACGCAACGCCGCGTAGCTCTTGCGCAGCATCTTTTTGTTCTCGTCCGGATCCAGCATGTGGCAGATGGCGGAGATGAACACCAGCTCATAGCCCGAACCATAAGACTCCTGGCGCAGATCTCCGACCCGCGTCTTGACGCGATCGGCCACACCGGCTCGCTCGATATGGCGACGGGCGATGCGCAGCACGGGCGCCAGGTCCAAGAGCTCGACCTCGACCCCCGGCGCAGCTTGCGCAAACGCGATCGCGTAAGCGCCCGAACCTCCTCCCAGATCCAGCACTCGCCGGACCCCTTCCAGCCCGATCGCCTCCACCACCAGCGGCGCACGCGTCCGCGCGTTGTAATCCATCATGGCGATGAAAGCCTCGGTGTCCGCCCTCGTGCGCCGCCGCAGCCCCACGGCGGTTCCCTTTTGCACGCACTCGGTAAGCAGGCTCCAGCGCTTCCACAGGTTCGCGAGGTGCATCAGCGCCGTGCGCAAGTCCCCGGGAGCATCGCCGCGAAGCCGGCTCGACGCCCCCGTGTTGTGGAAGACCCCCTCGCGCTTGGTGAGCATGCCGACGGCGACGAGCGCATTGAGCAGCATCTCGGTGGCGCGCGCGTCCGTCCGGCATCGCGAGGCAACCTCGGCTGCGCTAGCCCCGTCGCCGACTGCGGTGAACACGTCCAGCTCGATCGCGGTCAGCAGGAGCCGGCTTTCGCGAAAGGCATTGATGCGGTCCAGCAGCTCCTCCGGCAGGCGGTCCATAGCGCCAGTATAGCGACGGCAAAGCGGAATGGCGCGCACTCAATGCGGTCCCGGCCCGCGGTATCATGTCCCCAGTAATGAGGCTCGTTCCGGGCACAGTGCTGCTTGCCGTGTGCGCGGTGGCGCAAGAGGACTGGATCCGCGTCCGCTCCGGGCCCTTCGAGCTGCTGTCGCCCGGCAACGAGCGGGCGGCGCAGGAAGCTCTCGGGCAGTTGGAGCAATTCCGTCACGCGTTGGGCCGCGTGCTTTCGCGCGAGGATCTGTCGCTGCCATGGTCTCTGCGCGTGGTCCTGCTGCGCCGCGCCCGCAACGTCGAGGCGCCGACTGCGCCGTGCCCGGGCCGCGACAGCCTCATCGCTTCGCTGGTGGCCGAGACGCATCCCTCGCCCGAGTGGCTGCGCGCCTGCGCCCGCCTGTTTCTGGAAGCCAACACGCGCCGGCTGCCGGCAGACCTCGAGGAAGGTCTGCTCGATTACTATTCGACGGTGCGCATCGAGGGCGTGCGCCTCACGCTCGGCCAGCCCCCGGCCAGGCCCACCGCAAACTGGGCGCTGGTTCATATGCTCAGCTTGCACCCTGACTACTACGGCAAGTTGCGGCCGCTGCTGTACAACCTCCAACAGGGCCTCGACGCGGAACCGGCGTGGAAAAACGCAGTCGGCAAAGCACCCGAGCAGGTTCGCCGGGAGGCCTCTGCCTGGCTGGCCGCCGGACAGTTCAGCACGGACACGATGTCCGGCCGCGCGATCAACCCGCGCCGCGACTTCAGGCCGGAGCCGCTCGACCCACCGGCGGGCCGGCTCGCCACCGCGGATCTGCGCCTGGCTCAGGGCCGTTCTCAGGAAGCGCAGAGCCTGTACGAGGCGATTCTGAGGACGCATCCCGCCTCGATCGAGGCGCAGGAGGGGCTGGCCCTGATCGCGCTGGGCGCCCGTGATCGCGAGCGCGCCCGGCGGCACTTGCAGGCTGCGATCGAGGCCGGCAGCCGGAACGCGCGGGTGTGGGTGGAAGCGGCGCGAAGCGAGCCTGATGCCGCCAGCGCGGTGGAAATGTTGCGGAAGGCCGCCACGCTGAATCCGGGTTGGGCCGAGCCGCACAGGCTGCTGGCCGAACGGGAATCCGATCACGACCGCCGCATCGAGGCCCTGGCCAGGGCCGCGCAACTGGCGCCGCGCGACGGCTCGTTGTGGCGCGCGCTGGCCGAAGCGCAGGAACGAAAGGGCGACTACCGGGCCGCCGGCCGCTCGTGGACAGCCGCCGAGCAGGCCGCCCCCGACGAAGCTGAGCGGGAACAAATCCGGCAGTTGCGGCGAACGCTGGAGGAACGCCGCCGCGAAGCCGAGGCCGCCGCGCGCCGTCGCGAAGCCGAGGAAAAGGAACGCGAGCTGGCCCGCTTGAAGGAAGAAGCGCTCCGCCGCATCCGCGAGGCCGAAGCCAGGGCGAATCGCGAAGCCGGGCCTGCGCCGGCCAAAGTGGAGTCCTGGTTCGAAACGCCGCGGCCCACGCACCGCGTCCAGGGCCGGCTCCGTCAGGTAGACTGCCTGCGAGGCGTGGCCCGCCTGGTGATCGAATCGGGCGACGGCAAGGCCACGCGGCTGCTGGTGCGCGATCCCTCGAAAGTTGTCGTGCTCGGCGGGGGCAGACTGGAGCTCGTCTGCGGCCCCCAGAAGCAGCCACGTTCGGTCGTCATCGAATATTTCCCGGACAATGATGCCAAGCTCGGAACCAGCGGCGAGGTGGCGACCATTGAGTACCGCTGAGCCGCGCCCGGACTCTGCTCCGGCGGACCGCTGGAAGGCGATGGCGGTTTTCGTGGTCTCGTCGGTATTGAACTACCTGAACCGACAGCTTTTGCCCGCGCTGGCGCCCGTGCTGCGGCGCGAGTTCGGCCTGAGCCACCAGCACTACGGGGCAGTGCTCTCCGCGTTCTCGATCCCATACGCTGTGGCCGCTCCGCTTGCGGGTCTGTTCGTGGATCGGATCGGTTTGCGGCGCGGCATCAGCGCCGCCGTCGCCCTGTGGTCGGCCGCCGGCGCTGCGACCGGCGCCATGCGCAGCCTGGCCGGATTGCTGGTCTGTCGCGGCGTGCTGGGGGTCGCGCAAGCAACCGGGGTGCCGGCGACGGGCAAAGCGATCGCGCTTTACCTGCGACCTGAAGAACGCGCCCTGGGCCACGCCTTGAGCCACGCCGGGATCAGCGCGGGAGCGATGCTGGCGCCGCCTTTGGCCGTGTGGCTCTCGGTGCACTACGGCTGGCGAGCCGCCTTCTGGATCACGGGCGCCCTCGGGTTGCTCTGGTTGCCGGTGTGGAATCGGGTGTCGCGAGGAGGCCCGGAACAGCCGACCGCGGCGTCGCGCTCGTTGCCGCCCGGAGCGATGCTGCGTGAGTGGAAGCTATGGGCCCTGGTGGCCGCTAATGTGCTGAGCATGACGGTGTACACCCTGTGGAGCAACTGGACCACGCTGTACCTGGTGGAAGCCCACGGGCTGCGTTTCGAACAGACGGCCGGCTGGGCGGCTTTGCCGCCGCTGGCCGCCAATCTGGGCGGAGTGACGGGCGGGCTGGTCTCGCTGCACGCCGTAAAGCGCGGCCTGAGCCCGGTGACCGCGCGCATGCGCGTGTGCCTGGCCTGCGCCCTGTTCCTGCTTGGGACCGCGCTGATCCCGCTGGCGCCCTCGGCAGGCCTGGCGGCAACGGGCATCTCGCTCAGCTTTTTCCTTTGTTCCGCCTGGAGCGTCAACCTGTACGCCCTGCCCCTCGATCTGTACGGCGCCGCGCGCGCGGCTTTCGCGACTTCGCTGTTGACGGCCGCCTACGGGGTCATGCAGGCCGGCATCTCGCCGGTCTACGGCCTGCTGGTGGAGCGGTACGGCTTTGCGCCTCTGTGTGCGGGCGTCGCTGTGCTGCCGCTGGCCGGCTGGCTGTTGTTGCGCGCTGCGGGTCTGGGAAAACGTCCTTGAAGCAGCGGATCAAGCGCATCGTCTTCGGCCTGCTGGGCAAGGACCCGGAGGCGGTGGTGGTGACGTTTCTGAGCGGCGACCCGCCCACCGCTGCGGCCATGCTCGACGAAGTTCTCGCCCTGCTCCCGGACCGCAGACACTTTGTCGTGACGCTGGGAGCGGCGCCGGCACGAGCGGGCGTCACTGCGATCGTGCTGCCGCCCGCCGACGCGTTCCCGTTGTGGCGGCAGTTGCGGCGGATTTTTCGGCGTTACCGCATCGGCATGGCGCCGGTGCTCTTCGATGACGACGAGCGCTTTCGCCCGTTGCGTTGGGCGGCCTTCCTGCTGGCCCCCACCCGGATCCTGGCCTACAACGCGCGGCTGGAACGGCACCATCTGCGTTTGCGCGCCTGGATCGCCTCGCTGCTGTTCCTGCGCGGCGTGCCGCTGGACCGGATTTTCCTGCGTCCGTGGTGGCTGTGGCCCTTCAAGCGGGACCGCTCCTGCTACCCCGGCACGTGGCGGGAACTGGAGGGACGGCCGCCGCAACCCGGGCACCGGCGGGTCGCCGTGGTCTCGCCTTATTTCCCGTGGCCGCTGTCCCACGGCGGCGCGGTCCGCATCTACCACCTGCTGCGCGAGGCATCGAAACATTTCGATATTTATTTGTTTGCTTTCAGCGAAGGCTACGAGGAGGACTGCGGACCTTTGCTCGAGATCTGCACCCGCGTGGTGCTGGCGGGGAAGCCGCGATACCGGGAACCTCGCTGGTCTTCGTGGCGGCCGCCCGAGGTGTGCGAGTACCGCTCGCCCGCCATGAAGCGGGCGCTGCGCGAGCTATGCCGCAAGTGGGGCGTCGAGCTGGTGCAGATCGAGTACACGCACCTGGCGGGCTATCGCGGCGACGTGCTGGTGGCGCACGACGTGACCAGCGATCTGTACCGGCAAGTCTACCAGCGCCGGCCCAGCCTCTCGCGATGGTGGGACTGGCATCGCTGGCGGCGCTTCGAGCTGCGCGCGGCACGGCGCTTCCGCCGCGTGGTCGTCATGTCGGAGGAGGATGCGGCCAGGTTGCCGGGCGCACGCGTGGAGGTCATTCCCAACGGCGCGGATCTGGAGCGCTTCACGCCCGAGCCGGAATCGCCCGGTCGGCGGGTGCTCTTCGTCGGCTCCTTCCGCCACTTCCCCAATGCGGCGGCATACCGGATGCTGGCCGAGGAAATCTGGCCGCGGGTGCGCGCACGGCTGGCGGACGCGCAACTGACCGTCGTCGCAGGACCGGATCCCGACCTGTACTGGCGGGAGCATACGGGGCAGCCTTCCGTGCCCGAGCCCGAAGGCGTGTTTCTGCTCGGTTTCGTTCGCGATGTGCGCCCGCTGTACGCCGAGTGCAACGTGGTTGTCGTGCCGACGCCGGTTTCCGCCGGCACGAACCTCAAGGTGCTGGAGGCGATGGCGATGGAGCGTGCGGTGGTGGCGACCTCATGCGGCTGCGCGGGTCTGGGCTTGGAGCACGGCGTTTCCGTATGGATCGCCGACGAAGCGGCAGCGCTGGCCGAGGGCATCGTGCGCCTGCTCGAGGATGAGCCGCTCCGCCGGAGACTGGCCGCGGCCGCGCGGGCCCGGGCGGAGACGTGCTTCGACTGGAGGCAAATCGGTCTTCGGCAGCGGGCGCTCTGGCAAGAATTACTGGAACCGCCGATACGGATCCGGGAGGCCCGGCCGCAGGATCTGCCGGACCTGGAGCGTATCGAGGTGGCCTCGCCCGAAGCCGCGATGTGGAATCCCCGCGAATATTTGCGTTACTCCTGCCGCGTGGCCGAGGTCGAGGGCGAGGTCGTGGGCTTCATCGTCTGGCGAGTGACGGCTCCGGATGAGGGCGAGATCCTGAATCTGGCCGTGTGGCCGGAGCGCCGGCGGCAGGGCATCGCCACGCGACTGCTGAAATCACTGCTGGTCGCGCCGGGGATCTCGTGGTTTCTGGAGGTGCGCGAGTCCAATTTGCCGGCCCGGCAACTCTACGAAAAGCTGGGCTTCCGCGAGGTCGGCCGGCGGTCCTCCTATTACCAGGATACGGGGGAAGCCGCGGTTGTCATGCGGCGGGATTCGTGCTAATGTCGAATTGGCGGCCGGTGGCCAGGCCGCCGGCTTCGCGTTCGATGAACAGAGTCGCTCTCGCCCGCCGGCCTCGATCGCAAACCCCACCCGGATGCGTGCTGACAGGATCGTGGCGCCGGCGCACGGCGACGCCAGGGAGTGAGGATTGATGCACCTGACCGACGATGAACTCAAAGCGCATCTGATCCAGACCGACGAGGAGTTCCGCCGCCTCGCCGAACAGCACAGCCAGTACAAAAAACGGCTTCAGGAGCTGGCCGCGCGCCCGTACCTGACGCCGCAGGAGCAGGTGGAAGAAACCCAGCTCAAGAAGCTGAAACTGCGGCTGAAGGATCAGATGCAGCAGATCATGGAACGCTACCGCGCCCAGCAACCGGCCTGAAGACTCCGCGGTAGCCACGGGCGGAAAGTTCCTGCCGCGCGCCTGCTCAGGCGGCGACTGTGGCTTCTTGCAGCGAGCGGATGATCTCGTTGATCGCCTTCTTGCCGTCCGCGAACAGCATGAGCGTGTTGGGGGCGGCGAACAGCGGGTTCGGGATGCCCGCGAAACCCGGACTCAGGCTGCGCTTGATGACCACCACGGTCCGCGCCTGATCCACGTCAATGATGGGCATGCCCGCGATGGGCGAAGCGGGATCGGTACGGGCCAGCGGGTTCACCACGTCATTGGCGCCGATGACGATGGCCACGTCGGTCTGCTTGAGCAACGGGTTGATTTCTTCCATCTCTTTGAGATCTTCGTAGGGGACGTCGGCCTCGGCCAGCAATACGTTCATGTGCCCGGGCATGCGGCCCGCCACGGGGTGGATTCCGTAGAGCACCTCCGTGCCGCGCGACTTCAGCAGGTTGGCCAGCGACTGCACGGCGTGCTGCGCCTGCGAGACCGCCATGCCGTAGCCGGGCACGACCACCACGCGACGCGCCGTTTCCAGCAGCATGGCGACTTCCTCGGCCGAGGCCGCCTTGACCTTGCCGGCGTAGACGCTCTCGGACGAGGCGGCCGCGACCGGCTGCGCCCCGAAGCCCCCGAACAGCACGTTGGCTAGCGAGCGGTTCATCGCCTGGCACATGATGCGCGTGAGGATGATGCCGGAAGCGCCCACCAGCGAGCCGGCGATGATCAGCATGTTGTTGTTGAGCACGAAACCGGTGGCCGCCGCCGCCAGCCCCGAGTACGAGTTCAGCAGAGAAATGACCACCGGCATGTCGGCGCCGCCGATGGGGATCGTGGCCAGCACGCCCAACACCGATCCGGCCGCCACCAGACCCCAGTAGATCCCGGTCTGCTCGGGCGTCGCCACGACCCAACCGGCCAGCCCCAGCGAAATGGCCAGCACCAGCCCGTTCACCAGATGCTGCCCGCGGAAGACCACGGCCTCGCCCGCGATCAACTCCTGCAACTTCGCGAAGGCCACCAGACTGCCCCAGAACGTGACCGCGCCGATCAGACCCGAGGCCGCGGTAGCCACCTTGAACTGCCCGGTGAGGGCGCCCGGCACGGCCTGCGCCTCGAGGAGCGCTGCTCCCGCCACCAACAACGAGGCGGCGCCCCCGAATCCGTTCAACAGCGCCACCATCTGCGGCATGGCGGTCATCTGGATCTTCAACGCCAGCAGCGCGCCCACGGCCGAGCCGACCACCAGACCGAGCAGGATCATCTCGTAGCCCAGGATGCGCTGGTCCAGCAGCGTGACCACGATGGCGATGAGCATGCCTGTGGCGCCCAGCATGTTGCCGCGCACCGCGGTGCGCGGATGCGACAGGCCTTTCAGCCCGAATATGAACAGCGCGGAAGCCAGCAAGTAAGCCAGATTGACGATCCACTGGGGCACGGCTTATTTTCTCCGGAACATTTCCAGCATTCGATGGGTGACCAGGAATCCGCCCACCACGTTGATGGTGGCGAAGATGACGGCCAGCAGGCCGAGCGCGGTGGTCAAAGCGGTGTGGCCCAGCCCCGCCGAGAGCAAAGCGCCCACGATCGTGATGCCCGAGATGGCGTTGGAGCCGGACATCAGCGGCGTGTGCAGCGTGGGCGGCACTTTGACGATGACCTCGAAGCCCACGAACATGGCCAGAACGAAGACGGTAATGGCGACAATCAGCGTATCCATCGCATCTCCTCCTGCACCGGTCACCGGCCGGCGGTCGCCAGCTCGCGCAAACGCGCGTGAACCAGTTCGCCGTCCCGGCTCACCATGGTCTCGCGCACGATGGGATCCTCGCTGTCCAGGCGCAGTTGACCATCCTTGACCACGTGCACCAGGAAAGCGGAGAGGTTGCGCGCGTACATCTGGCTGGCGTCGTGGGGTACGGTAGCCGGCAAGTTGGTGGGTCCCAGGATGGTGACTCCCTGAACCTCCACGACCTCGTCAGGCCGCGTCAGCTCGCAGTTGCCCCCGCGTTCCGCCGCCAGGTCCACGATCACCGAGCCCGGATGCATGGACTCGACCAGGGCGCGCGTAATCAGCAGCGGCGCACGGCGACCGGGGATCGAAGCGGTGGTGATCACCACGTCGCTGGCCGCCACCACCCGCGCCATCAGCTCGCGCTGGCGACGCTGGAACTCCTCGCTCTGCTCGCGCGCATACCCGCTCGAATCTTCGCCGACGGACTCCAGCGGCAACTCGACGAACCGGGCGCCCAGGCTCTCCACCTGCTCCTTGACCGCAGGCCGCACGTCATAGGCCTCCACCACTGCTCCCAGACGGCGCGCAGTGGCGATGGCTTGCAGGCCGGCCACGCCGGCGCCCACGACGAAAACGCGGGCCGGCGCGATGGTGCCGGCTGCGGTCATCAGCATGGGAAACATCTTGGGCAGGCGCTCCGCCGCCAGGATCACGGCCTTGTAGCCTGCCACCGTGGCCATGGAAGACAAGGCGTCCATGGCCTGCGCGCGCGTGATCCGCGGCATCAAATCCAGTGCGAAGGCCATCACGCCGGTGGCGGCGACTGCCTCCAGCTCGCGCGCCGCCCAGAGCGCGTCGAACATTCCCACGAGCGCTTGCCCGCGGCGCAAACGCCTCCAATCGGCGCGAGCGTGTTCCCCCTGCGCGGAGAAAGCGCGCACGCGGGCCACAATGTCGGAGGCCTCGAAAACTTCGTCCCGAGTGCCCAAACGGGCTCCCCTGGCTTCATAAGCTTTGTCCGGGAAGCCGGCCTGTTCGCCGGCGCCGCGCTCGAGCAGGACTTCCATTCCTGCGCGTTTGAGCGTGTCCAACACCGCGGGCGTCAAGGCGACACGCCGCTCACCCGGATCTGTTTCCCTGGGAACGCCTAGGATCATTGCCTCGGTAAATCAGATGCGGAACGCGCAGAGAAGTCACAAAAATATGGCCTGCTTCCCCGGGATCCCGGAGAAGCAGGCCGCGGGCAGGAGGGAAGCAAGATGCTGGAACTCGGAATCAGCGAGGTCCGCCGACCCTGCCGCCGCCGCGGGCGCCGCCCTCAGCCGAGCGCGACATTCCACCGCCCCGGACTTCACCGCCGCCGCGCGGCTCGCCCCGGATCGTGCCACGCCCCTCTCCCGAGGGCCCGGCGCCGCCACGAATCTCGCCGCCCCAGCGCGGGGCCGACTCCCAGCGAGGCGCCGCCCGCTCGCGCAGGATCGGCGGGTTGATCAGGATCGGCTCGGCCCGGCGCGGTTCGACCGATCGCGGCTCGGCCTCGCGCGGCTCGATGTCTCGAGGTTCCGCACGCCTCGGGGCGGAACGCCACTCGGGCGCAGCCCAGCGCGGAGACTCCCATCGCGGAGCGGATCGCACGGGCTCGGCCTCCTCGGACCTGTTCTCGATGCGCGGCGCGCTGAACCGGCGCCAACCGCCCTCATCCTGACGACGGACCGCAGGGGGGGCACCCTCGGCCGGGCGCTCTCCGCCGCCGCGGATCACAATCCCGCCGGGCGGTTCCGATTCCGGGCTTGCGCCGGCCAGCCCCCGATCGCGATTCAAGGGCTGGCCAAAACGCCGCCCGCTGCGCTCCTCGGCGCTCGGCTCTTCGCCTCCCCTGATCTCGCCGAAGCGACGCCAACCCCGATTGTCGGGCGCGGGCGGGGTCTCTCGAGCGTCTCGCCTGATCTCGCCGAAACGACGCCATCCGCGATTTTCAGGCGGGGCGGGGCCGCTTTCCGCTTCCTGCCGGGTCTCGCCGAAACGTTGTCCGCCGCGCTCTTCGAGAACCGGCGCAGCACCTGCCGGATCTCGCCGGATCGTGCCGAAACGCTGCCACTGACCACGCTCGGTGCTCTCCGTGCGCGGCAAACTGCCTGCCTCGCCTCGCACGGGTTCGCCGATCCAGCGCCAACCCGCGCCGGCGGGAGCGCCTGCCTCGGTCGGCTGAACGGGAGTCTCGCTGCGAACCGGCTCGCCGATCCTGCGCCAGCCGCGGCCCCCGCTGCGCGTACCGGCATCCGCGTCCGACTCAGCGCGCCAGATCCGGAAGCCCTCGCCGCGCGGCATGTTGCCGGGTTCGCCGCGAATGCCGCCGGCGGGCTGCTGATCCCTCGGGCCGCGAACGGGATCGCCGCCGGAGGCCGGCTCACCGGCCCGTACGGAAGTCACCACGCCCTCCGCCGGAGGTCCGAAGGTGCGGCGCACCACGTGTTCCATGCCCCGCCGCTGTTCCTCGAAGGACACTCGCTCGACGGGTGCGGCAGGTCGGCGGCTGAAGAAGCGGTCGGGCTCCGAGCGATCCGGCGGCGCGGCAACGCGCACCGGGCGGTCGGCAAAGCGCACGCTGTCGCGGGCCGGAACCACAGGCAGCGGTCCTTGCACCAGGCTGGCGCGCGTCAGCTCGGCCTCGCTCACACGCAGCGACTGGATCCGCCCGCCGCGCACGAAACCCTCGCCGTCCACCCCGCTGATGGCGTTCACCACGCGGGCATTGCGGTAAATGTTGACGATCTGCACGTTGTTGACGATGCGGACGCTGTTGTCAATGTACGTCGGCCCACGGAAACCGTGATAAAACCGCGGGCCGTACCAGGGGTAGTAAGGCTCGTAGGGAGCCAGCGGGATCCAGCCGATGCGGCCGAATCCGATGCCCACGTGCACGCCCCCAACGTGGAAACCGACGAACGCCACCAGCGCCGGCCTCCAATAATGCCGGTAGTGCCGCGGCCCGGGGTACCAGCACCAGCCGTAGGGCGCATGCCAGAACCACCGGCCGTAGTGGAACGGCGCCCAGCCCCAAGGGTCATAGCTGAGCCAGGTCCACCCGTACCAGTCAATCCACACCCAGCGGCCGTACCGGTAGGGCGCCCACCAAGCGGCCACTCCCCACGGCGTCCAGACCCAACCGTACGGGGCCACCCAAACCCAGCGGCCGTAATAATCCAGTTCGTCGGCGCCGTAGATGTCGCGGCTGACGTAACGATAGGAGCGAGTGCGCTCGAGGTAGCGATCGCGGCTCTCGTTCCACTCATCAAAACGGTCCCGCGGTACGGCGGCGGTCATCCGGAACTCGGGATCGGACGTTGCGCCGCGCACCAACATCGTGCGGCCGCTGCGCAGCCGCTCGGCGCCGCGCGGGCTGTAAATTTCCGCCTCGCCGGAACGGGCCGTGATTTCGGTCTCCGCCTCGCGGACCGTCACCCGGAAGCTGCCTTTGCCCACGGGCCGCACGGAGACGCTGGGCGTGTTGACCTCGATCTCGGCGTCAATGTCGCGCAGCACGCGCAGCATCACCGCACCGCGCACCACCTGCACCTGGTAGCGCCGGTGCTCCAGCTCGGACAATCGCACCTCGGTGTCCGAGCCCAGCCGCAGCATGTTCGCCCAATCGAACTGGATCTCGGCGCGCGATGCCGGCCCCGTCATGACGTGGTCCTGCACGACCAGGGGCGCGTTGACCGCCCCTGCCACCCAGTCGCCCGAGTCGCCGCGGCGCACCGACACATCCCCGTTGATCACGCTCAGGCGGGCGACGCCGCGCCCGGGACCGTCCTCATCCTGAGCCCAGGCGACCAGCGCCATCGCCGCCACCGCGGGCAATGCCAACCATCTGCTGCGCATGGCTGCCTCCTTTCCGGGACGCTGACGCGCGTCCACCCACAGAGTGGGCACGCAGCATGCCAAACCCGTTGAGCCTGCATTCGCAGTGGCTTCCGATATCATGGGTCTCTATGCCGGCGGCCGAAAACCACCACCTCGCTCGAATTGCACCACCGGCATGGCTGAAGCGACACGCCCCTGCCGTCCTCATCCCGCCGGCTTTGTTCCTGCTGACGACCGCGTTTTATTGGAAGCTGGTCTTCACCGATCAGTACACGTGGCTGGAGAGCCCGGACCTGGCCAATCAGGTGTTGCCCTGGCTGCAATTCCAGGCCGGCGAGTGGCGCCAAGGGGTCTTGCCGTTGTGGGATCCGTACTTGTGGAGCGGCCAGTCGCTGATCGGGCAGGCTCAGCCCGGCGTCGCGTACCCGCTGAACTGGCTGTTGTTCCTGCGGCCGCTTCGGGATGGCTGGATGCGCCTGTTGTGGCTGCACTGGTATTTCGTGCTGATCCATTTCATGGCGGTCTTGTTCGCCTACTGGCTGGCGCGCGATCTGGGCGCGAGCCGGGCTGCCGCCAGTCTTGCAGGCCTGGCGTTCGGTCTGGGCGGTTACGTGGGCACGACGGACTGGCCGCAGATGCTGAACGGGGCGGTGTGGGCGCCGCTGGTCTTGCTGTATCTGCGGCGAGCGTTCGTCGGCATCCGACCCGCAGCCAGCGCGGCTCTGGCCGGCGTCTTTCTGGGGATGGCGTGGCTGGGGGGCCATCACCAGATCCCGATTTACACGACGCTGGCGGCGCTGGGAGTTTGCGCTTATTACGTTCTGCGCGGCTTCAGGCCCTGCATGAAGGCAGCCGGCCTCACCGCCCTGTTTCTGGCCTTTACGCTGCTGGTCGGGGCGTTGCAAATTCTGCCTGCGTACGAATACGGCAAGCTGGCGCGCCGCTGGGTGGGCGTGGAGGAACCGGTGGGATGGAAGGAGAAAGTTCCTTACACCGTCCATGCCGAATACTCGCTGAACCCGCTTTCGGTGCTGGGCATCGTGATTCCGGGCGTGCACCGCCATGCCAACCCGTTCGCGGGCGTGGTCGTGACGGCGCTGGCGCTGCTGGCCCTGGCCTTGGGCTTCGGGCGGACCGAGGTGCGGCTGCTGGCGGCGGTCGCGGCCGGGGGCCTGCTGTTTTCGCTCGGGCACAACAGCGTCTGGCACGGCATGCTCTACGCCGTGGCGCCGCTGGTGGAGAAGGCGCGGACGCCCTCGATGGCGATTTTCGTGTTCCACTTCGGGTTCTCGATGCTCGCCGCCCTCGGCTTCGACTGTCTGTTCCGATCGAACGGGTCGGCCTGGCCCCGCCGCGCCGCCCTGGCCCTGGTTGCATGGGCGGCCCTGCTGCTTGCAGCCTGCGTCATCGCACTGGTCGCCGGAAAAATCCCGGAAGACCGCTACGCGCTCACCGCTCTGATGGCGCTGCTCGCCGCCGGGGTGATTTACGGCGCCGCCCGTGGAGCGCTGTCGTCGCGGGCAGCCTTTGCCGGGCTGCTGGTGCTGTTGCTCATCGAAATGGGGCAGGTCTCGGGGTTCGCTTTTGCGCACCGCCGCGAGAAACACCGCTCGGTCTACCTGGACAGGATGGCGCAACACGCCGACATCGTGGAGTTCCTGCGGTCCCAACCCTGGCCGCTGCGCGTTGCCTATTCCGACCAGCACATACCCTACAACATCGGCGACTGGTACGGCCTGGATACCTTCGGCGGGTACGTGGCCAGCCTGCCCGACAACCTGCTGCGGCTGGGCATCCACTCGCGGCGCGTCCACGACCTGATGGGTGTGGGTTACGCGATCGGCGAGCAGCCGCCCCATCCGGATTATCGGGAGATCTTCCAAAGCCGGAGCGGCCTGAAAGTGTATCTGAACCCCAAGGCGATGCCGCGCGCCTGGGTCACCCACTCGCTGGTTCGCGTGGAATCCGACGAACAGGCTCGCGCCCACCTGGAGAACCCGGCCTTCGAGTTTGGCGCCGCGGGGTGGATCCACGGCCCCGCCCCGCAGTTGGAGTCGTGCCCGGACAGCCCGGACGAGGTGCGTCTGCTGCGCCGCGATTCGCAGAGCCTGGAAATCGAAGCGCGGATGGGCTGTCGCGGCATGGTGGTGGTCAGCGAAAACCATTTCCCGGGCTGGCGGGCCACCGTGGATGGCAGGCCCGTGCCCATTCATGAGGTCTACACCTGCCTGCGGGGTGTGGTCGTCGAGCGCGGCCTTCACCGCATCCGCATGGAGTACCGGCCCCGCTCGGTGATGCTGGGCGCCGCGTGCACGCTGACCGGGTTGCTGGCCGCGGGCTTCCTGCTGCTGCGGGCGCGGCGCCGCGACCAGCGCCTGCTAAACTGAGAATCTGTCGCAATGAGAATTTGTCGCAACTAGCAGGTCTATGATCCGCACGCGTCCCATTCCGCGCCGGCCGCCCTCGCTGCCCGAGGTGCATGGCAGCGTGACCACGACGCACCCCTCCATCTGGCGGCGGATGTTCGCCTTCGCGGGACCGGCCTACCTGGTGAGCGTGGGCTACATGGATCCGGGCAACTGGGCCACGGATCTGGAGGGCGGTGCGCGCTTCGGCTACCAGTTGCTCTGGGTGTTGGTGATGTCCAACGCCATGGCCATCCTGCTGCAAACCCTGAGCGCGCGATTGGGCATCGTCAGCGGGCGCGACCTGGCCCAGGCCTGCGCGGACACTTATCCGCGGTTCGTCAGTTACCCGCTGTGGTTCCTGTGCGAGATCGCCATCGCCGCCTGCGACATGGCGGAGCTGCTGGGCGCCGCCATCGCCTTGAACCTGCTGTTCGGGATTCCGCTGCTGTGGGGCGTCTTCATTACCGCCGTCGACACCTTGTTGCTGCTGGGTCTTTCGCGCTTCGGCATCCGGCTGATCGAAGGCATCGTGCTGAGCATGGTGACCGTGATCACCGGCTGCATGTTCGTCGAAATCTGGCTGGCGAAGCCCGCCGCGGGCGAGGTGCTTTCGGGCCTGAAGCCGCAGTTGACCTCGGAAAGCCTCTACGTGGCCATCGCCATGCTGGGCGCCACGGTGATGCCCCACAACCTCTACTTGCACTCGGCCCTGGTGCAGACGCGTCGCATCGGCCGGACGACCGAGGACAAGCGTCGGGCCTGCCGCTACAACGTCGTGGATTCGGCGGTGGCCTTGAACGGAGCGCTGCTGGTGAACGCAGCCATCCTGATCCTGGCGGCGACCGTGTTTTACAAAAACGGCGTCGTGGTGACCGAGATCCAACAGGCGCATGAACTGCTGGCGCCGCTGCTGGGCACCACGCTGGCCAGCATCGCATTCGGCGTGGCCTTGCTGCTTTCGGGGCAGTCGTCCACCATGACGGGGACGATGGCGGGACAGATCGTCATGGAAGGATTCCTGCACATCCGCATGCGTCCCTGGCTGCGGCGGCTGATCACGCGGCTGGTGGCGATCACTCCGGCGGCGATCGCGATCTCGGTGACAGGTGAGGAAGCGGTGTTGCCGCTGTTGATTCTGAGCCAGGTCATCTTGAGCATGCAGCTTCCGTTCGCGGTGATTCCGCTGATTCACTTCACAAGCGACCGGCAGCGGATGGGCGTCTTCGCCAACCCGGGCTGGGTGCGAGCGCTGGCCTGGGTGGCGGCGGGGATCATCGTGACGCTGAACCTTCAACTCGCCCTGCAAACGGTAGCCGGTTGGCTGGCGGCAGCGGGCCAGTGGCGCTGGCTGGTCGAACTGCTGGTGGTGGGGTTCGGGACGGCGCTGGCGGGGTTGCTGGCTTGGGTGACGTTCGAGCCCTGGCTGCCGTTGCGCCTGCGCCAATTGGGCCGGGCGGCGGCGGCGCCGCTCCCGGTGGAACTGGAGCCCCGGACGCCCGCCTACCGCACGATTCTCGTGCCTTTGGATCACACCGAGATGGACCGGGAGGTCGTGAGCCTGGCGGCCGGACTGGCGCGCGAGCATGGGGGACGGCTCTACCTGTTCCACGTCGAGGAGGACGTGACCAGCCAGGTATACGGAGAACTGTCCGAGACGGCGGAAGTGGAGGCGGGGCGGCAATACCTGGAAGAGATCGCCCAAGCCCTGCGCGAGCAGGGGGTGGACGCGCAGGCCGTGCTTTGCCACTCGCGGGACCCACACCGCGAGATCGTGCGTTTTGCCCGCCAGACGCGCCCGGACCTGGTGGTCATGGGAGCGCACGGCCACAGGTGGTTTCAGGACCTGGTGTTCGGGGACACGATCGATGCCGTGCGGCATGCACTCGGGGTTCCGGTCCTGATCGTCCCCGAGGCCCGGCGGGGCTGAGGCGGGCCGGTGAGGCGACTTGGGACACCCCTGGGGCGTAAGAACTCACCCTCGGAGGCGGCCCGAAGGGTTAAGCTATTGTTAAAGAGGCGGGTCCCCATCTGGAATCTTGGGTGCACGCCCGCTGGCGAGGGCCACGGATGCGCTCGGCGAGCCTCATCAGCTTCATCGCGCTGGTCGTCCCTTGGGTCGCCTCGTCCACGACCTTGGAACGCCTCTCGCTGGAAGAGATGGCGGCCAAGGCTACCTCCATCGTCCGCGGAAGGGTGACGGCGAGCTGGTGCGCAGCGCGTGGTCCCCTCATTTACACCCATTACCGGATTCAGGTCACGGAGCGCTGGAAGGGACCGGGCGCCTCCGAGGTCGAGGTCGTGGTCCCTGGGGGTACGGTGGGCGGCGTGCGGCAGACCTTCACCGGGACGCCCAGGCTCGGCGAAGGCGCCGAGTACGTCCTGTTCCTGTGGACCGGCTCGAGCGGGTTGACGCACATTCTCGGGTTCACGCAGGGCGTCTTCGACGTGAAACGGGATGCCAGCGGCGCCATCATCGCGGCCCGGGCTGCGGCCTCCGAGACTCTGCTCGATCCCGCCTCGGGAAGCTTCGTGAACCAGGAGCCGCTGCGGCTGAAGTTGGACGATCTGAGCCGTCGTATCCGGACGGCGCTGGCCGTTCCGGCGAGGTAGCCTTATGAAGATCGCGGCGTCGCGCATGCTGACCTCATCCGCGCTGGCGCTTTGGCTGGCGGCGACCGCATCGGGCTACTATCATTTCGTCCACTACCACAGCCGCAGCGGCCCCTTCGTTCCGATTCCCGAGAAGTTCGACCTGTCGGCTCTTCCCAACAGGGCTGTTCCCTACCTGATTTCCGACCGCGGCCCGGACCAACTGGCCCCCAACGACAGCCTGGCTGGCTTGATCAGCCAGATCCGCCTCGCCGCCAGCGTTTGGAGCCAGCTCCCCGGCTCGGAACTCCGGCTCGTTTTCGGCGGCTTTTTCTCTCCGGACACCCCGCGTTCGACTCCAGGCATCGAGATTCTTTTCGAAGAACTGCCGCCCGGCGTGCTGGCGATGGGCGGCCCTGTGGCGCGGGCTGAGATCACGCCGGGCAGCGGCGGCGCATTCGTGCCGATCCAGCGTTCGGTGGTCATCCTGCGGCGCGATCTCACGGATCGGCCCAGCTACACCGACGGTTTTTTCCTCACCCTGCTGCACGAGATGGGTCACGCTCTCGGCTTGCAGCACACCGCCACTTCGAGCCTGATGTCCACGGACGTGACCAGGGCAGTGACGCGAGGCCAGCCGCTGACGGCGGACGACATCGCCGGAATCAGCCTGCTTTACCCGGCGCGCGATTTCGGCGCCCGCACCGGCAGCATTTCCGGACGAGTCTGGATGACGACGGGCGAGGGCGCGGCGCTGGCATCCGTGGTCGCCATCAATCCTGGCGGGCACGCGGTGAGCGCCTTGACGCATCCCGACGGCACCTACCGCATTGACGGCCTTCCCCCTGGCCAGTACTTCGTGTACGTACACCCGTTGCCGCCGCCCGAGCTCGGGCCTTACGGCACGGTGCTCCCTGTGGATGCCGCCGGCGCGCCGATTCCCGCCAGCGATCCCTTTGATGCCCTCTTCTTCCCGGGGACGCGGAATCCCCAGTTTGCCGGGACCATCACGGTTACCGCCGGTCAGGTCACCGAAGGAGTGAACTTCCGCGTCCAGCGGCGCGCTGCAACTTACTTGTACGGGGTGACGACATACAGCTTCCCGGGTAATGTGGCCGTCAAGCCCGCCTTCGTCAACGTGAACGGGCCGACCTCGCGGTGGTTTCTGCTGGCGGTGAGCCAGGGGATGGCCCTGACCTCGGGCGGGGCGCCGCTGCCCGGATTGAGCGTTTCCGTGCTGGGCGGCGGTGCGGCCGTGAGTGAGCTGCGGGCCTACGGACCCGACCCGCGCTACCTGCAAGTCGGTTTCACGTTCAACCCGCTGGCCGGCCCGGGTCCGCGGCACCTCGTCTTCACTTACAACAACGAGACCTATTTGTTGCCGGCAGGATTGAACGTAGTCAACCGGCAGCCGCCTTTCATCAGCACCGTCACCAGCCAGGTGGATGCATCGGGCAATCGCGTGGCCGTGCTTACGGGCACGAATCTGACGGCGGACACGCAGATTTATTTCGACGGCGTCCCGGCCCGGGTGCGCAGCGTGGAGGAGGGGACGATGGTGGTCGTCCCGCCTCCGGCGCCGGGAGGACACCGTGCCAACGTACTGGCAGTTGCGGCCGACGGGCAGACCTCAGCGTTCCTGCAAGGCCGCTCGTTGCCCGTCTATGAATACGAGCCTGCGGATCCGCCCGCGGTCTCGCTCTCGCTAAATGCCTTGCCGGCCGGCGCGGAAGCGATGGTCGAGATCACGGGCGTCAACACCAGCTTCAACGAGACCACACAGCTCGGCTTCGGCAGCAGCGATGTCACGGTGCGTCGCGTTTGGGTGCTCAGTCCGACGCGCATGCTGGCCAACGTGGCGGTGGCGCCGAACGCATCGTCCGTGCTCACCGGACTCACCCTCGCGACAGGGTTGCGGTACATCACGCAACCGTTCGCGTTGCAGATCCAGCCAGCCAATCCACGCCTGCCCGTGATCAGTTCGCAGTTGCGCGATGCGGCCACGGGCCTGGCCAGCGTGTACCCGGGCGCTCTGGCGGTCGTCAGCGGCTCGAATTTCTCGGGCTCCCCGAGTTCCGTGGTGGTGACCCTGAACGATCAGCCGGTACCGGTTCAGTCCGTCACCGGCAACCAGATTGTCTTCCAGGTTCCCGCCAGCCAGCCAACCGGGCCGGCGATCTTGCGCGTGCAGAGCGGCGGCGAATGGAGCTTCCCGGTCGTAGTCCAGATTGATCCGCCGCCGCCGGTAATCACCGCGTTGGTGAACGCGAGCGCGGGGAATACGGGGCGCGCCGCCCGTCCCGGCGATTTGATTACGCTCACGCTGCGTGGCCTGGCAGAACCGGGTACGGTGGTGGCGCCAGGCAGCGTGAAGGTCATCGTAGGTAGCATCGAACACCAGGCTCTTTCGGTGTTCGCGGCGACCGAACCCGGGGTTTACTTCGTAGTCTTTGCGTTGGGCAGCAACGTCCCCTCCGGCCCACAGGTGCCTGTGACCGTATCCTTGGACCAGCGCGTTTCGCTGCCCTTCTACTTGCCGATCCAGCCCTGAGCGACTTTTCTGCGCAACGAGGCGACAGGCACCGCCGTTGAGACGTTACCGCCGCCCGCTCAGCCGGCGGAAGTATTCCGCCACGGCTTCGGCGTATTTGGGCGGCGTCGCAGGCTCGGCGCCGCTCCGCGCCTGATCTGCCGATTCGCCGGCTCTCCGCCGCCACTGAAGCTCGAGCCGCTCGAGATCGGCAAGAAACTGCGCGTGGATGCGTTCGAGCAGCGCGGGGTTGCCGGGCGTGCGGCGCGGATCGAAGTAGCGCGAGTACTCGCGGAGGATTTCCTGCAGCTCGCGAGACTCGGCCGGCAGCTCCTGCAAGCGGCCCCGTAACTCGGCCAACTCGCGCAGCGCCTCGCGGTAGGCTGCGGCCGCCCGGGCCGGGTCGAGGCCACGCACGGCGCCCGGCTCGCCGGGTTGCCAGTCGCCGAAGTTCATTGCCGCATAGCTGCCCGGAGCCGGACCGCCGGCGCCCTGGCG